>Ga0074195_1000856_pt1 | contig 51047 bp, 55 predicted proteins | sample EPASupsiteHSE623_FD_64525 | JGI IMG/M metagenome (GOLD analysis project Ga0074195, IMG submission 64525) | Bioremediated contaminated groundwater from EPA Superfund site, New Mexico - Sample HSE6-23 | ecosystem: Environmental > Aquatic > Deep subsurface > Groundwater > Contaminated ...
ACGATACGAAATTACGTTGAAACACAGGGAACCCCTGAAGAGAAAGAAGGCTATACGCAGATGAATTTACTGGATTTCCGCTGATTACAAACGGCGCGAACATGCCCCGCTGCTTGCGGCGGGGTGCGCAGTTTTTGACTGATCCTCTCGGTCATTGATAGTTCGGATCCAGGAAGTTTTGCTTCAAGGTTTTTTTCAGAGATTGAGAATATTAACGTTCTAACTAGAATTCTATGTTATCGTTTAAAATTTATATGAAATCCATTTTTTACATACTTATTTAGAATACGAAGTACCAATTCATTCAAATCCGTATATTATATTTTGCCGATTTGTGCGCAATCGTCTATATAATGTTGGTGATGAGCATTAATGTCTACCATGAGCAATGAGCAATAATCGAATTACGTGGAATTGAGGAGGGGTTATGAAGAAAATAGTGGCATTGATAGTTTTTCTGGCATTATGCGATTTGGTGATAGGTGAAGATGCTACTGTATCGGACATATTTGCAAATTATCTTGGAACCAACGTAACAGTTGAGGTTTGCAACTCAACGATTGTACAGGGCCTCCTGATCAACGAGACTGAGGGTTTCATCGTCATCGATGATTTATGTACTCCTGAGGTTGGAAACGTACTAATAAATAAAAAATGTGTTGTTATGGTCTATCAGGGTTGTGACTGCATACGGTAATGGTGAGTCGTCGCGTCGTGGCCTTGATCCCAGCCCATAATGAGGAAAACCTTATCGATAAGACAATTTTGTCTCTTGTAAATCAGAGCTATCCTTTGGACATATTAGTCGTTTCCGACAACAGCACTGACCGGACGGTACAGATCGTCAGAGCCTTTCACTTAATTTATTCGCATATTTCTCTTATGGAGACCAAGGATAACCATTTCAAAAAGGCGGGGGCATTAAATCAAGTCATTGCTCGACTTAGCCATGAGTATGATTATGTTCTCTGTGCAGATGCAGACACAGTTCTCGACCAAGATATAATACGAGAGGCCGTAAAGGAGCTAGATCGCGATGAAACCTTGGGCGCGGTCTGTTCTAGAGCAGGAATTTTAGATCCTCCAGTTGGAATAAGTTGGAAAAAGAAACTTTTGTGGCATCTGCAGCATATAGAATATGCCGGATTTGATACATCACGGATCGAAACCCTAGGTAGGATTAAAGTTGCTCACGGTATGGCTTCAGTGTATCGGCTATCTGCGATGCTCGATGTGATGAGATATCGTGAAGAGAAATTTGGGGTCAAAGATCAAGTATACGATGAAACCAATATCGTTGAAGATTATGAACTGACTATCTGCCTTAAAGAACTTGGTTATAGAGTCACAGCAAATATGAGTATGCTCGCTTGGACGGAAGTTCCCCTTAATGTCAATGCATTATGGAAGCAGCGCTTGAGATGGATTCGGGGCGGCCTTGATGTCATCAGAAATCATGGTTTCAACGAAGTGACAGCAAACGAATATTTCCAGAATTTGCTTTTCATATTTATGACCGCTTTGCAGGCGATAATTGCTGTCTCCATAATCATAGCATTGATTCATGGAAGCACGCTAAGTTTTGGGCTCTTGACATACATAATCATATTGTTGATATATATCGATGGATTATATAGGCTAAGATATGTGCAAAATTTGACCGCCTTTGATGTGGCATTAAAGCTTGTTTTTGTAGCGGATTTGCTATATTGCAATTTCTATTTGGTTGTACAAATTTATTCCTACTACTTGAGCTTTATGAACAAGAAACAGACGTGGTAAGGTGTTATTGAAGTGTATACTCTAAAAACTGCAGGAGCTGCGACGGCATATTGCATCACCGATTGCTGCCAGAATACAATAAGCGTTGGCACTTCAAGCGCGGCTGGAGTGAATATTGGCCTTGGACCGGCCACTATGCTCACCTTTTGGTTCCAACAAGGCACGACGTCACCCATTTACCACATGGAAGACGTCTTGTCTATCATTCCTATGCTGGTCGGAGCATATGTGATCTTTAGCATCACTTATTCACTATTGAGGCTATTCCGAGGAGAGGTTAAGCTGAGACTCAGGGCAATAAAATAAAAAAATCAATTGCGGTCCAATCACACAATATGGCAAAAATCATGACATACGACAATCCGAGATTAATGTGCAAAGAGGATGAGTTATCTGAAAGCTGCTTTCATTTGGATAAGACGAAGGGAGACATGTTAAAAACCAGGACAATAGCGCACCTTGCTGCAGGATTCTTCATTTTATTCGTTCTGGCGACGTTGGTAAGTGGCACATCATCAAACGGTCAGATCACTGCCACCTCGGTTCCAGAGTCAGCCGAAAATCCGAGTGTCGTTGAGCAGACTGTAAACTGGTCCACTCCAATTCTTTCACCCCAAAATAGTACAGCTTGCAGATCGATGAGCAGTTTCAACATAACTGCAAATGCCACGCTTGGAAAATGGAAAGCATATGTGGACTATCAGCCCACTTTATGGAATCCCGGAACTAGAGTCGAGACCAACATCACTCTATATTTCTCCCGAGAATTATTGAGCACATTTAAAAAAATCTACCCTAATATCGATAAAGTCTGCGTCCTGATAACCGCCGAGAGGGACTTTGACTCAATGGGACTCCAACACGTACCTTGGGATTACCAAGTATCAACTCTACTAACCCCCGGAGGGCTCCCCATAGAAGGTGGAGGAATGTCGGCTCTTTCTCGATTTACAGGTTCATCTTTCAGAACGCCCGTAGATGTCATGATTGAAGTGCCAATCTCGTCCTTTGCTGAGGATGGCGATGCATCAGATTGGTATAAGGGAACTTTTTGCGCCAGTTTTGACTTGCCTGGGAACTTTCCTCTTGGAATATACAGGCTGAGAATGGACTTCGGTTTCGAGTCGGAGAAAAGTCGGTATACCTATTTTGGCTTCGAATCAGAACAAAATTGGTATAATTTCAACGGAGAAGGTATAGGATCTGTTGTGCCTTGGGACCAAAATATCTCCTGCCTATATTCTCCGCCCATAGTTGCAAATGTGACAGACTCTGATGGAAAAAAGATAAATAGTTCTCAGGTCCAACGAAGATGTTATTGGGTATTGCTCTGGGATTACAACTCGAACGGCTATCGGGGCGTAGTGGCTCAAGAAGACCAAAATTCAGTTGCTATCTCACCCCGAAATTTAATTCATGATGAGGTGATACTGCCTAGATTTGACTCAGAAGGATATGCTATTGAATATAGCCTTGAACCTCATTTCTTGCTGGATGACATCGACCCCAGGCGCAATATACCGTGGCGCTACGATAGCGGTGAATGGTCGTTAGAAATGACTCTTCCCAATGGGACGGCTGTCGACCTTTGGTCACCGAATGTAAAGCTGCCCATTCCCAATGGTACAAAACTGGATCTCGGGTCATCTAAGTTTGTGGCAAAGAGCTGGAATGGCCCCACCACGAATAATCCAGTCTTCACATCATGGAAGCCTCCCGCCTATGGCAGATATACAGTGGAAGCCAAAGGATGGATCGAAGATAAGTTTGGTAATCGCTATTTTGGTGGTGGAAACTACTCTTTCTGGATAGCGAAAAGATTGACAGTGGCAACTGCCACTTTTCAGGGCCAGTCGTACAATGTCGGAAATCGCTATGGCCGTGATTTAGCCCTTTCACCGGCAGTTCCTGCCGATGTTACAATTAGGGCAAATCTGTACGTAAATTCGGATTCCCACGACGTCCTAACTGTAGTATCTGCAGGCAAAGCAACTCCCGGCGGGATATTCGGAGTTGCTCAAGGCATGAAGTATCTGCCTTTGGATGCACCGGGCGAATATCTGGCTAAGATAACTGCAACATACTGGGATCACGAAGGCAACCTGTGGGTGGGCACGATGAGGCATGCGGGGGTAGTATTTCCCGAAGATAGCCCTCTCACAGCCCATGGGAAGAAACTCTCAGTTGGGCAGAAACTTGTGGACCGAGGGGAGAGACATTTTGAGGGGTTTAAGGCTGTGAATGGTACTAATTATAGGGATCATATAAATTACCCTTACAACTCAGGCGATGCTTTACTGATAGCAAGTGATCAGCAAGACTTAAACAAGATTGTTCCTGTACTTACATACGAGGAGAAGAATGATAGCACGCCATACGATTCCGCTCTACAAGATATCGGCCGGTCAAATCTGAGAATAAGAACGAGTAATGGGCTTTCGCCTGATATGTTCCCCGAGTATATCACAGATATGGCTTATTTTTACGCATCTGCACCGAGGCCAGGATTGATGGGTCGGTTCATTGTGGCTCAGGACAATGTCGTATTTCCCTACTGGTCAACAAGCCCAAATGACTTCGGAGGTCAGTATGGGGCATCAAATAACGGAGATCTCCCTGGAGATATCTACCGGCTTTTAGGTGGTGTAGTTTTAAGGCCTAAGGAGCAGACTCCTGAATACGCCGGATACCAGGCAAGTGCTTTTATCTTGCCCAAGGGATCTAATAATAACCGGGTAATAGGGCCGGGAGATGAAGATCTGCCCAGCCCAGACGGGAAACCCGCTCGCTTTTTCCTGGTGTCAGTGAGACCTGGCATGGTTTACGAGCTTGGCACAAACTTTTCAGCAGTGTTGCAGATAGATCCAGTAGTCCCTTGTGATATCCAGTTCACTCTAATTGCCCCAGACGGTTCAAGGAAGGTGGCAGAGGGCAAAGGAGATCGATTCGGCTACTTCGTATCTAGAGATAAATTGCCTCTCGATCAGCCAGGGGTATGGAAATATACTGTAAACGCCACCTGGAGCGGCTATCGCGGAAGAGTCCCCGGGCTTCCGGATGAGGGTGGATATATCTTCGTCCTTGGAAACGAGAAATCAGGTGGCCCAGGGATGACGCTGAATCTTTCCGGCGAACAGACTTTCTCGCCAACAGACGGCCTGGTGATTAATGGAAACAGCAGTGCTTCACGTGTCTATTTCACAGCAATTATCCCTGGAGCCGTACTGGAAGAAGGCACAATTCCCGTAGTCGATGGCAAGTTCACCTATAAATTTGATCCAAAAAGAATGGCAGACAAGATAAAGACCTATGACATCATAAATCAGGCAAATGGTAAACCGGAGATTGGACGGATTGTGCATTTGACATTCTTTTCAGAAGAAAAAGGTGCAAATGGGCCATATTTTTCTTTCATCAGAGTGATCCTGAGGGGGACTACCGCAATTTACACAAAAGATAGATAATTTTGCGCAAAGCCGTTAGCCTGGGCTCGCTAGTTTACCTGCAAGAGAATATGCAGAGAAAAGAGCTCCAGGTCTGCAGCTTTCACTGCGAGTGAAGGCGCAGCGATTTGGCGATCTGCGTCCGGCAGGCAGTTGGCAGAGGTTTTCGTTCCGATTATCGAAAATATGGTCAAAGAGTTGAAAGGATGAATAGAAACAAAGTATTATTAATCGTTATATCTATTACAGCCATATTAATTTTTATCAGCACAGCGAGTTCGACACCGTATAAGATAAGCGGGAACAAAGAAGCGTTAGCGATGTTCAATCAAAACATTGCAGAAGACAGTGCAAAGACAGGATCGGAAACGGTTCCGGTAGTTAGTGACAATGTACCCAACCCATCGCTCGAACAGGTAGATCCAATAAGGAATATGCCCTTGGCTTGGGATATCGATAGCTATGGCGAAAACGAACCAGTATTTTCCTATGAAGACACAGGGCGCAAAGGTCAGAAGAGCATCAAAGTTGAGTTGCTAAACAGGACCAATGGCGAGGCCAGATGGTACTTCGATCCGCAGCCGATCGAGGGAGAGAGAAATTACGAGTTCAGCGACTGGTATAAATCAAATGTGGTTACTCACGTCTATATAAAATGCATTACAAAGGATGGCAGGTTCAATCTCAAGCTGCATGATGCACCGCCAGCCGAAACTTGGACACAATATTCTGACGTCGTATTAATTCCCTCTAATGTCACGGCCTTTACCGTGATGCACTCGATCGACAAGGTTGGATCACTTACCACCGATTTGTACTCCATGGCAGACACAAATTACATAGATAGCGGAACCGTGATGAACCAGGCATATGGAAAAGCGACATGGGGATCGATGGAAACACCAACCGAAGGCCAGAAAGCATATCTTGATAGTGAAGCCGAGGATTATGAATCGTGGTATCCCAAGTCGAAATTGGACGCATTCAAGCAATCGATGACCAGAGACCCACTCTTGGCCCCTGTTCTTGTATAATATGTATAATGTGTGGTTAAATATTTTACATTTTTTAAAAACAATTATTAACAATGTGAGAAGATAAGCGCTCACATGGCTTGCATATTCAAATCCTCATGATTCATAGACTCATATATGGAGTGGGTGTTATATCCCACATTCTATGCTATCGGTCGGTTAGACCAACTCGATAAAAAAGTAGTCTTAGGATTGTTCAATTATCCTCCTCATGCTGTTGGGCCAGTGGTGTAAATCGATGGCATTGGATTTATCCCTTTACCTTTTAGACTGGGAAGCAAACACTATTTCCTCGCCGAACGAATCTATGTGTCGTATTGATTTCGGTTACAAGGACATAGAGATTGGAATGAAAGCGATCACGAACTCGCGAGCAAAACTACTCCCTCTAGCTATGCCAAATATGTTGCTCAGAAATCAATGCCGATACACATCAATCTCAGGTCTACGGGGCTGGCACCGTCTGATGGCCAGCCGGTGGAGTGGTGATAAGAAGTTCACGTACTCCTTGTGAGGGATCAAGACCCAACTTTAGTTCTCTGCAAGTATGTGCGTTTCAAGCTGAACCGGTTCCTTTTGAGGATGGAGAGACTTTAATGCAATGGGATAGATTTAAAAGCTATGGTGGTATTAAATGCCAAGCGTTCGGGACTACACACGCTCAAGAAAGTTGCGAAAGCTTTATCTAGCCATAATAACTTTCTCAGAAAAGGGGAAACGACTTAATAGCTCTGGCTAATAGGCCATCATCTGAATTGAAATGCATGATAAGAGGGGATGGCCGGGCAGCGAGAGCTTTGGATTTTGAGCGTACATAGAGACTATGTGGGTAAGTTTTCGCGATCGCATTCAAGGCACTTTATGCGCGCATCAATTCGTTTTTCCCAACTGGAGAGCGAAGCATCGATACTTCTTAACTTCTCGCAAATAATTCCAAGTTCTATGGAACCATGTATTAGTTCCTCTAGCTCTTGGCTTGACAACACGAACTTTTTATCCTCAGCATGCCTCAATGTGCCTTCAATGATATTGCAATTCATTGTCTTAATGTACTGGCCTTTCATCGAATAAGTCTTTAACGTTTTTCTTATACTTTCGAAAGTAGACTCAGATAGCAGAGCGATATATTGATCATGGTTAGGCTTCTCATATGGGAGATGATATTCACCACCACCAGTAACGGTCGTCATCTTTCTATGCCTATTATCCATTTTCAGTACCATCGATACCACCGCTATGCATGTCTCAATGTGATATTTCTAAATGCAAATTCGCCTATTTATGTATTGCTGTAGATGATTCAAATAATGCCTCAACTTTTTTTTATCCGAGGAAGCTAGATCCCCAACTGCGGTATGCTCGCCAAATAAGCCTCTTTCAGCTTCTTCAATCAAATGTGGTCGTAGATATCTATGGCCTCTTCCGGCTATCTCCTCCCAGCACCTGGATGAACTCACACCTCATCCCCGCCTGCTCAAGATATGCGGTCACCCAGCAAGATGAAAGACGAAATTAAGATAGACGTACCTCGGATTATCCGGCATGAACCACAAGAATCACATGAGATAGGAAAGGTCGCCAAATACCCAATCACACTAATAATTTAGGGGCCGGGACCGGGATTCGAACCCAGCTCGAGGGATCCACAGTCCCTCAGGATAACCACTACCCTATCCCGGCGCGCCAGGATCTGCATTCACTTCGAAGAGATAAAACTTTCCCCGCCGTAGGCCCTCTCTGCGGTCTCCACCACCAGGGATATGAGATCTTCCGGGCGATTGATGTAGTAAACCTTGCCGAGGCTTGCCAGCGATTCTTCCACGTGCTTGTCCCGGTAAGCCTGATCGATACAGAAGAGCACGAACTGCCCAACCTCTGATGCCGCTTTTAGATTGTCCCATTCCTGATAAAGATTCTGGATGTGGGTGTCCGTGATGCAGAGGATCAGGCAGCCCGGACGGGCCCGCGCCAGATTCAGGATCGCCTCGCCGGGGAGACTGGTGCGCATGCAGAAGAACTCCACCAGGACGTCCTCCACGCTCTTCAGGTCTCTTGTCCAGGAGACCGCCCGATATTTCTCGCTGAAGGTTATGGCCGCGATCTCAGCCCCTTTGCAGTGAGCAAACTGGCAGGCCTTGAAGGCGGCCAGGGTGGCTTTGTGGGTCTTTGTTCCCAGTGTGTGCCCCTCCATGGAGCGGCTGGCATCCAGCACCACCAGGAGATCGGGAACGCTCTCCTGGCCGGGGGCCATGCGGCTCGTCTCCTGCTCTCTCTTGTAGGTGGTCACTCCGGGAATCAGGCGCGGGCTCATGCTCAGGGAATAGGCCACATCCAGCTCGCTGCAGGGATCGGTCAGCCGCCACTTGGTCGGGCCGGAAGGATAGCTTCCGGTTCGCGATTTTCGCGCGGAACGAATCTCGATGGAGTAGCTCTGGTCGCGATACCAGCGCGCCAGGTCGGGCTGCAGGCCCAGGGCCGAGAGGGTCTGCTGATATGCAGCAGGCTCCAGATCCGAGGCAAAGGTGAGGGGCGAGCCTTCCGCGTTGCCTAGTAGGCTCTCTTGCGATCTGATCCGGCTCCTGCCAAGCAAGCCGGGCAGGAAAGGCTCGAGGATGCGCGCCGTCTGCTGGCACTGCCTGGGCCACAGGCCGCGATCCCGGATGCCGGGGGAGAACACCCTGGCAAGCAGCCCCACCTCGGGCCGCGAGCAGCGGGGAAGATCCACTCCCCAGAATTCCCTCAGGAAGCCGAGAACGGCCCGGTCCATGGTCGAGACCTCAGGCCGTCCCGCCAGCCTCCTCCAGCCTGCCAGCACCTTCTCCTCGTCCTCCTCGCTTCTCTCCAGGCGGAAGGAGTCGACCACGATGTCCGAGAAGATATTGACCATGCAGCGCGCCAGGGAGGGGTCCTTCAAGCCTTTGACGGCCGCGAGAGCCAGCATTCCGGCGGTCTCCAGCGAACGGGGACAGAAGATGTAGTGGACGATGAGATGATCGAAGAGGTTCTCCAAATAGAGGGGGCCCTGGCCCAAAAGCTCCCGGTCAAGTGTGAGCGAGTAGTTCTCGAAAGGATACTGGCCATCCGTCGCCGACCTTCCCTCGAGGGGCATGGGAAGCTGCGGCCAGTGCCAGTTCTCGCGAGACTTCCGCCAGACCCTAGTCCAGTCCAAGGACGCCATCCGCTGCCTCCAGGCCATAGCCTCCCGCCCGAATGGTTCCGCCCTTCCTGCGCCATCCTGCTCTCCTGCCCGCCCGGCCCCGCACGATTATCCTGCCGCCGCTCATGAGAAGCCCCAGGTAGTCGCCCGCATCCCCGGCAATGCGCAGGCTTCCGCCGCGCATCAGCCAGCCGGCCCTCTCGCCGCAGCTCCCCCGCAAGACTATCCTGCCGCCGGAGTTGCCAATGCCGATGTAGTTTCGGGCGTCCCCCCGCAGGACGGCGAAGCCGCCGCGCATGTTTCGCAAAGCGTAATCCCGGCAGCTCTCTGCGATGATCCCGCCCCCGGACATCTCCTGGCCCAGGTAGTCACCGGCGGGGCCCTGCACGAAGATCCTGCCGCCCGACATCCTCTCGCCCAGGTGATCCCTGGCTCCTGCCAGGATCAACGTACCGCGGCAAAGCTCCAGCCCGGCGTAGTCGCGGGCGGCGAGCTTCAAGGGCACCGGGCTCGCGTCCGCGGCGATGCTCGACAGATAGCCCCAGAGGATCTGGTGAGCCTTTTTGGGCTCCTGTGCCAGTAGCTGGGCGAGAAGCGTCTGATCGCCATCGCCCGGCACCAGCGCCTCCACCTCGGCCCGAGAGGGCTTGGTTCCCACTCGATCGGCCAGATCCTCCAGGCTGAAGACCATCTCGCCCCGGCGCGTCTCCAGGCGCCTGGCCCTCGTCCTCCCCCGGTAGGCATCATCCATGAAGCCTTTCAGCGACATCTATCTCATCCGTTCCAGAGCGGGAATAAAGTCCATCCTGGCGATGGGATCGTCAAATGCCGAAAGCTCCTGCAGGGCTTTGGAGATGTCCAGTTCCCCATCGACCGCTTGCGAGAAGAGAAGGTTCATCTCCGCACGCTCATTTAGGGTGCGGTTGATGCTCTTTTCCACCAGCTCCGAGACGAAGGCCAGCCTCCTCGCTCCGTAGTAGGGAGGCCTCTCCAGAGCGGAGCGAACGGGCGTCACCCGGTGCCAGATCACATAAGGTGCCACCGCCCTCAGAACCTCCAGATCCGCATCCCGGTCCAGGAGAAACGCCATGGCCCGGCAAAAGTCCCTCAGATCCTGGCGCACCCGGTCGGACAGCCCTTCGTCCACCTGCCAGCAGATGGCCTCGGGATTGTTAAAATAGTGGCAGCCGGGGCAGAGGCCGAGGCTTGGCCGGGCTTTGGAAAGCTGCGTCTTATCAAAGCCGGGGGCGCGCTCGCAGAGCGTGAAATCGCGCAGCAGGCAGAGAATGGCCAGCTCCACCCGGCTGCTTATGCCAACACCAGCCACAAGCCCCGGCAGGGCATCAAACTCCTGAGGCGAGAAGCGGGGCAGAGACTCTGCCAGCTCATGAACGCTGCGCTCGCGCTCCGCCAGGGCCAGGCCTGCCAGGAAGTCCGGCTGCTGGGCGGGCACGCAAACAGAGATGCGGTCAAGCAGTGCTTCATCCATGGGGTACGTCGCGGAGAACTCCGGGTTCATGGTAGCGAAGTAGCAGGTATCTCCCGGCTCGATGATCTGGCCGGCGTAGCTGATCTTCCGCTTCTGCAGGATCTCCAGGAACAGATTCTGCTTGCCGCTGGGAAAGCGGTTGATCTCGTTGATGAGCTTCCATCGGGAACGGGCCCAGGGCGTCCAGAGGACGGACGTCTCCGAGCTGTCGCGGCTCCACTGCCGCGGATCGAGAAATCCGATGATCTTCTCCTCCGTCTGCTCAGGATGGCCGGTCACCATCAGATTCTCAACTTCGTCCAGCTCCAGGGATTGGAACGATGAGCCCAGCAGGTTGATAAGTGTCGTTTTATTCGCGCCCATGCCGCCGTAAAGGAGAACGGCGCGTCCGCGCAGACAGGCATTGGCCAGCGGGAAAAAGAGCTGGGCGCCCACCCTCTCCTCGCCGATAGAGAGGTCCTTCCTGCCCACGTGCAGCCGGAGTTCCTCCAGCGATCGGATCAGAGCCGTGATCTTTTTGCGGGGATCTGGCATATGGAAAGGCTTCCGTTCGGATTATTTAAAACAAGCGAATTGGAGCACGGGTCTGGTTGATGGCATTGCAAGCTGGAGCCATAGAGGGATCGAGCGAAAGGAGGGACCTTCTTGCGGGAAAAAGAAGAACAGCAAAAGTCATGATGTAGGAGGGAATAGTGAATAGACTTTTGCCGAGACATCTCTCGACGCACGACGAGTAAATACTTTTCGGCCAATGGTGATTGACGTATAGATGTCTAGAATGGAAGGAGCAAAAGTCGATTTGTCTAGGAGGGACAAATTTGTTCGACTTTTGCTTGACAATTAAACGTCATTAAACGATATAAGGTATTCGCTCCGATGAAAAGGAGGGAGGGCAAAAGTCCGCGATGTAGGAGGGATTGATGGCCGTCGACTTTTGCCTAAAGATTTGTACGACGTATGACGAGATAAACATTTCGGTTATGTATAAAATCGATGTAAGTCAGGCACAAAATGATATTTTTAGAATATTATGGCCACGGTGCCAATTGATATGCCGATGAGATCATCCAGAAGAGGCTAAGCGAACCTATCCGATTCCGGATCTCTCCAAGACAGATCACGTTTTCACCAAATGCCCTCTTTTCCCACCATCCGTCTGCCGAGGAAAAGAATCATTACTTTCGCAGAACTATTGAGAGATTATGATCTATACCATCACCCTCAATCCTGCTTTGGATCGCACTTTATGGGTTCAAAGGGTTCACGATGATGTATCCAACCGCATTCTTGAAGAGAAGAGTTTCGCGGGAGGCAAGAGCATTGATGTCTCCAGGGTGCTCAAGAACCTGGAAATGGATAACATCGCTCTCGGGTTTGTGGGTGGCTTCGCTGGCAGGGAGCTGGAAGGGAGACTGCTCAACGACGGAATTCAAGGCGATTTTGTGCACGTCTCGGGAGAGACCAGGACAAATATCATCATCCACGAAAAGGAGACGGGAAAGCAGCTGGCCTTCAACGCCCGCGGCCCGGAGATCATGCCGAGCGAGCTGATGCAGTTCATCGAGTTACTGGAGGCCCTTCCCTGCCCGGATCTGGTCGCCATCGGAGGAAGCCTGCCTCCCGGAGTGAGCCCGGAGATCTACCGCAGGGTAATAGCCCAGGTGAAGAAATGCCAGGCAAAGGTGGTTTTGGATGTGGACGGCGATGCTCTGCGCCAGGGGCTCAAGGCCCAGCCGAACGTCATAAAGCCCAATATTCATGAGCTGTCCGAGCTGGTGGGCCGGGAGCTGAAGGAGATGGACGAGATCGTTGCTGCGGCACGAGAGATTAATCGTCAGGGTGTGGAGATAGTCCTCGTTTCTATGGGTGCCAGGGGCATTCTCCTGGTATCTCACGGGCGAGAGTATCATGCCGTGCCGCCGGCGGTCAAAGTGGAGAGCACCATCGGGGCCGGCGATTCATCAGTGGCCGGATTCATCTGGGGCTTTGCACGGGGTGAGGAGCTGAAGGACTGCCTGATTTATGCCGCCGCAGCCGGGACGGCCACAACGCTGCACCAGGGAACAGCGCTCTGCCGCAAAGATGATTTTCTGAAGATCGTGCCCCAGGTGAAGCTCGAAGTTCTCAGCGAAAGGGTGTGAGGTGCAGGAAATGAACGGGAGCAAAGATTTCGCGGCACCCTTGGATGTGCCGGGCTCAAAACGAAGAGCGTACCTTGGCAACTACGACAGGATTACGCGGGGAAGCGGACGGCTGATGCTCTTTGCCGGAGACCAGAAGGTCGAGCATCTCAACGATGACTTCTTCGGGCCGGAGATAGATCCCGCAGACGGCGATCCGGAGCATCTCTTTCAGATAGCATCAAACGCGAAGATCGGCGTCTTCGCCACGCAGCTTGGCCTCATCGCTCGCTACGGTGCCGACTACAGGGATGTGCCATACCTGGTGAAGCTGAACTCCAAGACAAACCTGGTGAAGACCTCCCAGGCGGAGCCGAAGAGCCCGCAGTGGATCGATCTGGACCAGGTTGTCGAATTTGCGGAAAGCAGCGGTCTCGACATCCTGGGCGTGGGGTACACTATCTACCTGGGAAGCGAGCACGAGGGCGAGATGCTGCGCGAGGCAGCGCAAATAGTCTATCAGGCCCACCGTCAGGGGCTGGTAACCGTGCTCTGGATTTATCCGCGCGGAAAGGCCCTGAAGGACGAAAAGGACCCGCACCTGATTGCCGGAGCGGCGGGCGTGGCCGCAGCTCTGGGAAGCGACTTCGTCAAGGTGAACTATCCGTCCCAGGCCGGCAGCGACTCCAGGGAGATCTTCAGGGAAGCCGTGCGGGCGGCGGGTCGAACCAGAGTGGTCTGCGCCGGCGGCGAGAGCACGGATGCCAAATCCTTCTTGCAGCGCCTGCACGACCAGATCCACGTCAGCGGTGCCGCAGGAAACGCCACTGGCCGAAACATTCACCAGCGACCTCTTGCGGAAGCAGTGAGGCTGTGCAATGCCGTCTATGCCATAACCGTGGAGGACGCCGGCGTGGAAGAGGCATGGAAGATATATCAGGGAATTGAATTTCCAGAGTTATGAAGTATGAAGCAGCAGAATTTAGATATTGAGGTTTAGAGGATGCCAAGGCTCATCTTGCTCCGACATGGTCAGAGCCTCTGGAACCAGGAGGGCAGGTTCACAGGCTGGATGGATATCGACCTGTCCGCCAGGGGCATGCAGGAGGCAAAAAATGCCGGCGTGCTCATGCGCTCCGCGGGCCTCACCTTTGACGTGGCCTTCACTTCCGTCCTGAAGCGCGCCGTCAGGACCCTGTGGATTGTCCAGGAGGAGATGGATCTGATGTGGATTCCCGTCATGCCCAGCTGGAGGCTCAACGAGCGCTTTTACGGAGACCTGCAGGGCCGGAGCAAGAGGGAGACGGAAGACAAGTTCGGCAAGGAGCAGGTGCACCGCTGGCGGCGGGGCTTTCGGGATATGCCGCCAGCCTTGAAGAGGAACGATGAGCGCTATCCCCGGCTTGATCCCCGCTACCGGGACCTGACCGATGATCAGATTCCCGTTGCTGAATCGCTGGAGGATACCCTGCATCGCATGCTTCCCTTCTGGCAGAGCAACATTGTGCAGGAGCTGGAAAAAGGCAAGGATGTCTTCATCGCGGCCCACGGCAATACTCTGCGCGCCCTGGTCAAGCACCTGGAGAGCTGCTCGGATGAGGAGATCGAGGGTCTGGAGATCACGACGGGCATCCCGCTGGTTTATGAGCTGGACGGCGATCTTCACCCCAAGGGCCATTTCTATCTGCGATGCATTGAGGACGCAATCACAATCTAGTGGGGGAATAGTGGATGACATACTCGGTTGAACTCATATCCATGGAGCAGAAGGAGGAGCTTGTCGAACGCTACGCCGGCCAGGTGCTTTACGAGATCAAGGCGGAGATCTACGGATGCTGCATAAAGCTGTTGACCGGGAACGTATCGGTCAAGAACGCCTGGGAAGAGAGCTTCTATTTTGCCTCGCAGAGCATTCGCTCACATGGGCGGCTCTACGTCCTGCAGGAGCCCGGCCGAGAGGCTAACGAGGTTTGCTACGATCCACAGTCCAAGACTGCATTCCTGTTCAACATGGACTATTACGGCTGGATCAAATCCCTGGCTCTGAGCGTGGCGGGCGACATCCTGGAGGACGACCACGGCATCTACTCCGTGCACGGGGCGTGCCTGGATGCCAAAGGCCGCGGCCTCTGCCTCCTGGGCGGCTCGGGCGCGGGCAAGACCACGCACACCTACGGGCTGCTGCGCTCGCCCGGCGTTCGCGTGGTTTCAGACGATTGGTTCTTTGGGCGCATCTTCGGGGACGACGTTCTAGCTTACGGCTCGGAGAAGAACTTCTACATCCGCGCCGACCTGGCCGACATCTGGAAGGAGTTCGCCGGCCTGGTGGAGAAGGCGGTCCTGGACGAGAAGGGCCGTGCCGTGGTGGACCTGCGCTGGGTGATCGGGAAGGGACGCATCCTGCCGCTCACGACGATGGAGAACGTGATCCTGCTCAAGCGCGATGCGGGTCAGAAAGAGACGGTGCGGGAGCTGGATGGGACGGAGGCCCTTCGGATCTTGGAGGAGAACAGCTACTACAACCCGCATCTCCTGGTGCACAGCCACTTCAAGCGCTGCATTCGCAGCCGCTTCTTCGAGAAGCTGCTCGACAGCGCCGGGGTGTACGAGGTCAACACCGTTGGAACGCCGGAGGATAGCCAGAGGGAGATACGGAGGATTGTGGGGGTTGAATAAAAACCCGGGTTAAGATCGATCAAGATTGAATGGGATGTTAAAATTGACTGGATTGGATGAAATCGATTAGATTAGAAAAGGTCGATTGGAAACCGATTCTGGCAAATCGAATCCCAGGACCTGCCCGCCACCATCACTTCAATTCGCCCTTTTCCAGCATATTCTTGATCTGGTATTTGGTGGAGGAAGCGGGATAGTTGATGATCTTGGCGATCTCTCGCTGAGACGGCCTGGGCTTCTGGGACCAGAGCACCTTTATATGCTCAATGACTTCGATATTATCCGATATCCTGCGCCGGCGCACTCTCAACCCCGGTCCGTTTTTATCAGCCCCGCCCACATCTGCTTCATCGTCCATCAATAGGGAGGCATCGCCTGCATCGGCATTGCCGGCATGGATGAACTGCAGAGCCTTTTGGGATATATTCCTGAGTATCAGGTCGGAGGCCAGCTTCTTCAGGGTCTTGCCCTGCAACACCGCTTCTGCCTCCAGGCCCATGTAAGCTTCCTGGGTTATCTCAATTCGCGTATACCTACCGCTCGGCATGAAAATCTGACCCTCGATCTTTGCACTGACTCTGGCATACCAATTTAATTTTCAGCGTATTTAAATGATACTATTATCACCGGCAAGACAGAGGCTGCCTTCAATGGGCTGAAACTGTCGCGGGATCTCTATGGACTTTGCTGGGTAGCTCTTGGTTGGATCTCGCTCTTGCCGACGGAGCCCCAATTCTTAATCCCAGGTCAGCCTTGGCTGCGGCCTTATGAAGTCATCGATATCCCTGACCTCAAAGAACTCGCGTCTCCTGTCCCAAACACGCTCGGCAGCCTTCTTGCGCATCTCGGCCACATCTCCCTCGGTGAGATATTTTCTGGTGACCATCGTCTCCAGCATTGCCTCCACCATCTCCGCCTGCGCGGCGACGGCAGACTGCATGCGAGACATCTGGGGCTGGAAGAGCCTGGCCAGCGGCCTATCCCGCTCATCGTAGCTCCTGTCCACCAGGATGAGCTCATACTTGAACTTGTTACCGTGCCTGGACCAGAGGATGGTGTTGCTGAACCTCATCTCTCGCGGCTCCTCATTGATGCCGCGCCTTCTGACAAGGAAGTAGCTGTCATCCTTCATCATCATGCGAAGACGGGCGTCCTGATCAGGGGAGACCATGACCCTCGACTTGACGGACAGATCATCGCAGTCGAACTCCTCCTCATAAAAGTATGGGCGGAGGATCAGATCGTCGATTAGAAGGCAGTCGATCTGCAGGTCTTCCAGCTCTTCGATCAGAATCTCATGGTAGTACTCGGGATTATGCTCGTCACCCTGACAGCAGAAGGTGCTGCCGGCCATCTTCCATTTTCCCGTGACAATGCCCCGGTCATCGGCGGAGCAGATGCCGTCATGCTCCGCTCTGCGAATCTTGAGAAGCAGTGCTCGATGGGCTTGAAGAGTCTGGGCGATGAGACTGATCTTGATTCGTGCGAGCTTCCTGCCGGTGTGCCTGGAGCAAAAAGTGGACTCCTCCTCCCCGTCAACCACCAGTTCATCTCCTGAGAAATCAACGCTCATTTCGCCCCACTCTCATGCCTATTTTAAAGATCTGTGCGAGCAATTCTTGCGCCATAATTTATTAAGCTTCGCATTGCGTTTCTGGCCAAAAAAGAGAAGCAATTGGCCTGGCCAATTGCTCTTAGAAATTGAACTCGATGTGGAAGGGGATGTAGAAGATCCACACGAAGTAAAGGCCCATGAGGATAAGACCCAGCGGCACGCCCAGGCGAGCCCATTCCTTGCTGGTTATGCCCAGCTTGTTGGCGGAGATGATGTTCGGGATGTTGCCGGGAATGAGCATTCCGCCGGAGATGAGCAGGCCCATCAGTACCGCCTGAATCTGAGTGATCTCCATGGCCGGACTGAGCTCGGCTGCGGTCAATGTGGCATTGTCCAGGATGGCCGAGATCATGTTTACCCAGTAGAGGATCTGAGACGGCACCGTGAGCAGGTACTTATCGATAACGATCTTCATTCCGCCGCCCAGGAGCAGCAGCGCCATGACGAAGATGTAAACCTTGACCGCTCTCATGACCACATCCATGATGGTCTCTTCTGCTTCCTCGACCTTCTCGCAGGTCCCGGCACTCTTCTTGCCCACAAAGAATATGCTCAACAGTCCCATGGCGATTATGCCCGGAATGATGTAAATGGCCAGACGGTTGAACAGGAAGAAGAAGCCCGCGTAATAAGGCGCTCCCTGCAGCTTGGTGATGGCGATCGTCGACAACGGCTCACCGAGCGGTGTCAGCACGGCTCCAAGGCCGATGGAAAAGCATGCGATTATCACTATATTTATCTTGGTGTTTCTGTCCAGAGGCATGCAGTTGAGAAGCTCCACCAGCAGCAAGGCCGAGATGATGGCAGTTATGAGGCTGGAGGCAAGGCCCAGGATGACAACGATCAAGAAGATGATGACTTTAAGAGATACCTTTTTTAGAATAGAGGCCATGATGCTCTGGGCCTTGTCCCTGCCGTAGTGGAAGATCAGACCGGCGATCAGCACGGCGGGCACTATTCCCTTTACGACCGGTTCCATGATGGCTTCCATGATCAGCTTCATGTTCCAGCCCACTTCTGCGATCTGCTCGGCACTGTAGCCGATGCTGGACAAAACATCTTTGCTCTCAAAACCGGCAATCGTCACTGCCAGAACGCCCATCACAAATAGAAATGCTTCCAGGTTGTGCTCGATCTTCTTGACCAGAAAAGGCCCCAAGAGCACTACCAGCACGATAGCAAATAATCCAATATCAATAGGTGTAACCTGCATATCTAAACCCCTTGTTTCGTCTTTCATGCAATGCATGGATCTCTATAGGATCCGAACACATGATTGCGGTGCCGGATCTGTCCGGCCTTCCTTTGGTGATGCATAGCGTTTTCAATTCATTTCGCCGCTTTGAACCTTTTAGATTATCATCGATTGTGATAATCTTCTACAGCTTACGCTCAAGGCCAAAGCGAATCCGTTCTCCTCCTCCTATTTTTATAATATCTACTTATAATAATTGTTTCCGGGACACAGGTTTTTGCGGGTAAGGTGGTCGGGTAGACCAACCTTGTCGGACAGGTACAGTACTGGTGCGACGCGATCTTTTAACGGAGGTGAGCTAAACCCCTGAAAGAGTGCGCCGATACCGATCGCCTGTCCCCAGGCCGGCCTACCTGAGAACCCATTCGTGAAAAGGTTTTTAACTCTTTTGGTATAAAGGTAAAAACAACATATTGGCCAGAAGCATATACCATCTATAGACCGCGATTATTGTGATTGCACACCCCGCATTTGGCCACAGTCCTCCGCCGGTCAGGGCGATTTTTGCGCGAAATTCGCAAAGGATTACCAAATTGATAATAAATATTCAACAAAAAAATTAATGTTAAAAAAAATATTTATTAAAAATTGTATACATTGTATATTATTAGCTCAAATTTTGTATTTAAGCAAATGGCTTGTGGCCAATATGGACAAAAAGCCTAAATAGGTAATTAGGTAATTGGTGAAATATACAGAAAACTGGTGCGGGTAGAATGAATTGAATGAGGATCAATGCAACGTCACAGCTTTTCCATTCCGGCCAAGATATCCGATATGGGAATGCATCATTCAATTGGCCAGAAGGGCCAATTGCCGTTCACGCTGCTCTGCCATTTTGCCCGCTTTGAAGAATCCGGGATAATCCAGAATGAAAGCGATAAGGAGTGAATTTGGATGGAAGGAATTACCGACGCAATGCGGCAATACGAGCGAGCCACGGATGAGATAATCAAGAACAAGCCCAAACGCGGGCGTGCTTATGGAATCAAGCGCCCCGACAGCATGAATATCGTGGCCGGACTTACCGGGCTGTTCGTGCTACTCGTGCTGATCGCCGAGCTCATGTAAAAAATAGACTGCAAAAGAGCGTTTTGCTGAAGATCTGCGACCAGACCTTCTCAGCAAGTAATTTTTTAAAATGGATTTTGGTCTGCATCCTTAAGGCAGATCGATAGTTCCGACTACCCGCAGCTTTCCGCCCTCCGGATATGTCAAAACCGCCCTGGCTCCGGGCCGGTGGACCAGCTTCTTGTCGAGCTTCAGGGTCAGCTCCGCCTGGTGCCAGTCGCCCTCGACCTTTACCGCCTCAATCCTGGCCGGAACGAACTGCATCCAGTGGCCAATATGGAGCACCATTCCCTCTTTGAGCGGCGAATTCCAGTATTTGACCACCTTTGCTTTGGCGGTTATGGACGAGACCTGCTTGATGGACTTGTCGTTGGTGAGGATGGTTCCCCGGTCCAGATCGTCCACCTCGACGCCTTTGAGGGCGATGCCCGTCCTCTCGCCGACGCCGGCACTGTCGAAGTCCTCGTCATGCTTCTGAATGGACCTGACGAGGGCGGTCTTCTCCCCGGGCAGGACCATCAGCTCGTCGTGCTTCTTGATGCTGCCTTCGGCTACGGATCCCAGGACCACGGTTCCGATGCCGCGCACATTGAAGAAGTGATCCACGGGCATGGCTCCCGTCGGGCAATCAAGCCTGGTTTCTATCTTGGCCACATCAGCCAGGAATCGCTCGCGAAGGGCGTTCTTGTCGTCCGCCAGAAACTCGTAGCCGTCGACCACAGTGCCCCTGATGAGCGGCGCGATCTGCTCGCGCGTGAGGTAGTTTCTCAGGATTACGATTCCTTCCTTCAAGCCTGCACAGTCCAGCATGATCACCGATTCACCGAAAGCCGGAGTTATCTGGTCTACGATGAGCAGGGCCTTCTGGGCAATGGAGACCGCGTAGTAAAGGGGCGCGATCCGCTCCGGATATCTGTTCGGCTCTATGAAGGTGACGGTGTTTTGCCCTTTTTTTAGGTTGTAAAAGGTAAGATCGCTGGCAGTGCCCTTCTTCCCCAAATCTTTGCCGTAGTCGAGAGCACCCAGGATCGCTACATTGAGATTCGCCATGTTTGACTAAAATATCCCTGAGATAATTCAGGTTTGCGGTGATCCGAGGGCCCGCTATTTATAGAAGGCGGCTCGAAAAGTCGAGCAATGTGCGGCGCCGACCTTTCCGACCTCGAAGAACCCGAGCGAGATGAGCAAGAGAAACCAAAGAACGAATCCAAACCGACAGAATCCCGAGAAAATGGCAAAGATCTGCCCATTCCCAGCCATTGAATCATCAAGGTATAATCAAGGCATGATGTAGGCATATCTCTCTTTCTAACTGTTCTTCCGTCTTCACAATTGGCCCTTGCTTTCCAAAGATATTTATCCCATCCGAGACTTATTAACTAATACTTTTTGTCATCAGGAGTTGGTAAATTTGCTTAGCTCAAAGGAACTGGAAAACATGGGGAAGGCTATTGAAGAGATTGGCGCTGCCAAGACCTGCATCACCACTCAAGTCCTGAAAGAAGTTCGGAAAATTGTCCTGGAGAAGGGCTTGGACGCCGCAGAGCTTTATGCTGCCCAGCTCACGGGAACCGATCAGAACACTGAGCTTTCTCGCGTGCTGAAGATCTGTCGCATGAACAACCTCAGCCCGGAAGCCATCGCCCAGGTGATCGACAAGCTCGGGGTCATTGAATCTGGAAAGTGGTAGGCCTCAAGAGCACCTCTTCAATCCTTTTTCGGCAAGCCGTTTTGCACCGGGAAAGCTTTCCGGCCCCAAAGCCGCTTTGAATCGCTCTTCTCGAATTTTTTCCTGTAATTGCGCTTGACCCGCAGTACGCAGATGTTAAGTTCAATGGCGATTCATGATCTGCATTGCATAATCTTTAAATACATTGTACTTTTTAACTCATTGTAGTACAAGATTATACATTCATCCGGTGATTCCTATGAGTTATCTTCAAGATATCGTGGATGGGCGGGACTTGACGATCGAGGAGGCTGAGAGCCTGCTCGGCGAGGTCTTCAACGGAGCGACGGATGCGCAGATCGGCGCTCTCCTCATCGCCCTGCGCATGAAAGGGGAGTCGGTCTCCGAGATTGCAGGCTTCGCCAGGAAGATGAGAAGCTCGGCGGTTCGCATCTCACCAAAGGTGAAGGGCACGCTGGTGGACACCTGCGGCACGGGAGGAGACTCCACCAACACCATAAATGTGAGCACGGCTGCAGCCATCGTCTCTGCCGCCTGCCTGGTTCCCGTGGCCAAGCACGGCAACTATGCGGTCAGCTCGAAGTGCGGGAGTGCCAATGTTTTGTCGGAACTGGGCGTGAACATCTCGCCGCAGCCGGAAGAGGTGCAGATCATGATCGAGACCGTCGGCATCGGATTCATGCTGGCCCCGCTCTTTCACCCGGCCATGAAACGCGTCGGTCCGCTGCGGCGAGAGCTCGGCATGCGCACCATCTTCAACATTCTCGGACCGCTGACCAATCCCGCAGGCGCGAAGGCGCAGGTGATGGGAGTTTACGACCCCGCCCTCTGCGAGAAGCTGGCCAATGTGCTCAAAATGCTGGGAACAGAGCGGGCCATGATCGTGCACGGCAACGGCATGGATGAGATCACCAACACCGGCAAGACGCAGGTGTCCGAGCTGAAAGGTGGAGAGGTGCGAAGCTACTCTCTTCAGCCCCAGGACTTCGGCTACGTGAAGGCAAAGCCGGAGGAGATCACAGGGGGAACGCCTGAGGAAAATGCCCGCAAGCTGGTGAGGGTTATGCAGGGCGAACGATCAAGGGCTCGTGACATCATTGTTATGAACGCCGGCGCGGCGGTTTACGTCTCCGGCAAGGCATTGACGCTGGCAGAGGGCATGGCGATGGCGGAGGAGGCTCTCGACTCAGGGATTGCCCTGCAGACCCTGAAGCGAATGGTGGACATGAACGGCGATACTGCCAAGCTGGAGAGGTTCCTGTGACCAGGATAAAAGTCTGCGGAATCATGAACCGGACAGAGCTCTCACAGGCAGTCCTGGCCGGAGTCGACGCGGTCGGATTCGTTGTGGATATCGAAGACTCCAGGCATCGCCTTTCTGCCGACGAGGCCGCCGGTCTGATAAAAAATGTGCCGATGTTCACCAAGAGCGTAGCGGTGATCGCACCCCGGGATGTGGATGAGGCGGTCGGGCTGGCCAGGCGGACCGGGGCGGACATTCTTCAGATTCACGGCTCCCTGAGCCCTGAGGATCTGGCGGAACTGAAAGGCAAAGTCCATCAGAAGCTGGTGGCTGCAGTGGCAGCCGGCACCGAATCTAAGTCCCTCCAGGGCTTCGCCGGGAGCGCGGATGCAATTTTGCTGGACACCCTGGTGAACGGCAAACTGGGTGGCACGGGAGCCGTCCACGATTGGAATCACAGCGCCGAGATTGCCAAATCTCTGAAGGCCCAAGGCATGCCGGTGATTTTGGCCGGCGGCCTCAAGCCCGGCAATGTGGCCGAGGCGATAATGAAGGTCAAGCCCTACGCCGTGGATGTGTCCAGCGGCACGGAGACGGCGGGCAAGAAGGATTCTGAGAAGATCCTCTCTTTCGTCCGGGAGGTGCGGCAATGTCCTCAGTAGAGCCGGTGTTCGTGGATGTGACCAACAAGGTGAGCGTCGACGCTCCTCTGTCCCTGTATCTAGCTCTGCGGGGCCGAAGATATCCCTATCTGCTGGAGTCGGTGGAGAAGTCGGGCCAGAAGGCCAGATTCTCTTTTGTGGGAGCAGATCCGTCCGCCATGGTCACGGTGAAAAACAGATACCTGACCATGGAGTTCTTCAGCGGCGGCATGGGCCCCACCGAGGAGAGGCTGGCGGGATGCGTTGATGTGCAAAAGTCCGGCTCCAGGCTGGAGGGCCCGATAAAGGAGGGCTACGATCTGTTCGATGCCCTGCGGGCGGCCATTCCCTGCAGCCAGGGCATGCCAAACAGCTTCGGCAGACAGGTGTTCACCGGTGGCGGAATCGGATATCTGGCCTACGACCTGGTCAAAGAGCGCCTGGGCAGGCGCTCGACCTCCGAGACACCCGATGCCCAGTTCAGCCTGGCGGAGAGCACATTCATCTTCGACCATTTAACCAGGAAGGTCTACTTCGCCATAGCACCGATACTGCCCGGCCCCAAGGTAAATCTGATCGAGACCATCGGCGGAATCGATCCTGATTACGACCAGGCCGAGGATCTCGATGTAAAAGGCCGGGTCCTCTCGGCGGGCGAGCAGCCGCAGTACGAGGATGCCGTCCTGAAGGCCAAGGTCCACATCAAAGACGGGGACATATTCCAGATAGTCCTGGCCCGCTCGACCAGGATCGAATGCCCGGACCCGGTGAAGCTCTACCGGAAGCTGCGCAGCATCAACCCCAGCCCCTACACATACCTCTTCGAGTTCGGCGATCTGGCCATCGTGGGAGCATCGCCCGAGACACTATTCAACACCTACGACCGCAAGCTCAGGGTCAATCCCATAGCCGGAACCTGCCCCAGAGGTAGGACAAAGGTGGAGGACGACAGGTACGCCAGGATAATGCTCGGCGACGAGAAGGAGCGGGCGGAGCATGTTATGCTGGTGGATCTGGGCCGCAACGACGTGCGGTCCGTGTGCAGATCCGGCACGGTGCAGGTGGAGGATTTCATGTCCGTCCTGAAGTACTCCCACGTCCAGCACATCGAGACCACCGTCTCCGGAGCCCTGCGTGAGGAGTGCGACCAGTTCGACGCGGCCCGGTCGGTCTTCCCGGCAGGAACGCTTTCCGGAGCGCCCAAGCTGCGGGCCATGGAGATCATCGACGACCTGGAGCCCGATGCCAGGGGAATCTACGGCGGCGGCATCGGCTACTTCTCCATCGACGGCAGCACCGACTTTGCCATAGCCATTCGCAGCGTTCTGGTCAAGGACGGAGTGGCCACGGTCCAGGCAGGAGCGGGAATAGTGGCAGACTCGGACCCGAGCAGAGAGTTTCAGGAGACAGAGCGCAAGATGGCAGCCATGAAGCGGGCTTTGGGGGTGGCGGTATGACCGGGACGAGCAATCAGAGCAGGCCGATTCTCTTTGTGGACAACCAGGACTCCTTTGTCTGGAATCTGGTGGACTACGTCTCTGTGTTCTACGAGAACACCATCGTCCGCCCCAACCGGATCACTCCGGCGGAGGTCAGGGACCTGCAGCCGCAGGGGATTGTGATCTCGCCCGGACCCGGCCATCCGGCCAGCCCCCGGGACATCGGAAGCTGCCTGGAGATCATCCGGCAGTTCGATCGCACGCCCATCCTGGGAGTCTGCCTGGGCCACCAGGCCATGAACCTGGTTTACGGCGGCACCATCTCGCACACGAAACCGCTGCACGGCAAGACCTCGGAGATCAGGCACGATGGCCTCGGCATCTTCCGGGGCGTGGAAAATCCACTGCAGGGCGGGCGGTATCACTCCCTGGCCGTGGAGACTCTGGCTCCGGATCTGGTGATCTCGGCCTCCACCGCGGACGGCGTGGTGATGAGCATCCGGCATGTGGCCCGTCCGCACTGCGGCGTTCAGTTCCATCCCGAGTCCGTGCTCACGCCTTCGGGAAAGAAGATCATCTCCAACTGGGTAGAAGACGTGATGAAATGCACTCCGTAGTCGAGGGCATCCTGGCGGCCTCACGGGCGAGAGGATTCCAGTCCGCCGCATGGCCGAAGGATGAGAGGCGGGACCTGATCCGCTCGGCTCGCGCCCTGAAAGGCAGGGGCATCATTCCCATCATTGCCGAGATCAAGCCTAAGGCTCTGGGCAGGGCCCTCACTCCGGAAGAGGTGGCAGCTTACGCCAAGGCATATGCAAAAAACGATGCCTGCGCCATCTCGGTCCTGACCGAGCCCACTCACTTCAAGGGCTCTCTGGAAAACGCCCTGATCGTCCGGAGAGCGAGGCTGCCGGTTTTGAGGAAGGACTTCATCTTCGAAGAGTTGCAGCTGGCGGAAGTGCAGGCCGATCTGGTGCTGCTGATCGCCTCGCTTGGCATCGATCTGCAGCGCTTTGTGGAACAGGCCAGGTCTTTGGGGATGGAGCCGCTGGTGGAGGTCCATACCGCAGAGGAGCTGGAGGCGGCGCTGAAGACTGATGCCCGGATCATCGGGATCAATAATCGCAACCTGAACACGCTGGAGGTCGATCTGGGAACCTTCGAGCGGCTGGCACCGCGGGCGTCGGACGCCGGGGTGTTCCTGGTGGCGGAGAGCGGGGTGCACAGCAGAGAGGATGCCCAGAGGATGATGGCGGCTGGGGCGGACGCGCTGCTGGTGGGAACGGAGCTGATGGGCGAGCCGGAGAGGCTGGGGGAGATCAACCGTTCTAATTTCGGGATTTAATGTAAGGCCCTGCAGATCGACGGCTGAGCGTCCCGTCCTTTTTTACTTCAGGCCCATAACGGGGGCTACATCATCCAGGTATCTCTTCAGATTCCTCTCACAATCCGCCCAATCGACATCCACCTGCAACTGTATCATGACCTCCTGAAGCTGGAGCTTTACCTCCTCCCAGGAGAACTTATTCTTCGACTGGCATAAATCGGTCATGAGACGGAGGGTGGGAACGAAAACCTTCTTGAATTCCGCTCGGAGAAGCCTCATAAACGGCTCAGATATATCCCGGCAGGTGTATGACTTGAGTTCATCCAGGATCAGGTACTGCGAGGTGCATGGGTCAAGGTACGGATCTGCTATCTCACTGTCTGTCGTATTACTCAAAGCCTGGTAGGCCTCACCGAAGAGCTTATCGACATATTCTCTTGTGTACCCTTCCTGCTTTAGCTTGGCTATGAGGCGGTATCCTACCAATCTGCACCTCAAGAGCTGTATCCTGGCCTCATCCGGTGTCAGGTTAAGCTGAATATTTCTAACGTAAGTCTCCAGATCTTCCAGCCTCTTATGGGGCTCAAATGTTACAGCCATGTCATCTCTACAGACTTGCAGTCACAACTATTAATAATGAATTATGAAACGACATTCTAATATAAAAATAAAATTAATGCAAAAGAGTTTAGCTGCAGCCGCAATCATCGCCGTGATCATGGCCGCAACTGCCCTGATCGCAGCTCTCATGGTCGTGGTCGCATGAATCCACATTGGCACAGGAGGCACAGCCGGATATCTCGTCCTCCGGGCCGCGGATTACGAAACCTGTTCCTCGATCATCGTTTACGTAGTCTATGATGGTCTCTCTGAGGAACTCAGTGTCCTTTGGGTCCATATAGATCTTCACGCCCCGGCTCTCAAAGACGACATCGTCTTTTTCCTGATCCCCCAGAGCCAGGCCGTAGTTCGCTCCAGTGGCGTCTATCGCCGCCAAGAACATCCTGATGACTTTGCCTTCCGCCAGACTCCGTTTTATGATATTAGCTGCTGCATCAGTGATCTCAATCATGATATTGCACCAAAGAAGTATATTTGGGCAAAACTCGTATTTAACATCTAGGTTGGGAATGTGGTGCCGATGTTCCTGCCTTTCAGCTTCTGTCTCGAAGTTCTCTGCGTCTGCAAGATAATTTCGAATGCGAACAGCTCATTATCGCTCTCCAAAAGATTTTTGTAGATATGATGAGCAATAATCTAATGGAGATACAGCTTCACAGTTTTAAGAATAGCATATGTCAGTATCTCTAAACAGTTGGGGTGAAGTAAGATGGAATGTTGTGATATTGTCAGAAATTTTCTAGAAGGCAGAAAAGGAAAAGAGATCAAGATTCTCGTTGAAGGTGGAAGGTTTCAGCCGGTCTCGGGCAAGCTGGTCGACTTCAACGAATCAGCATTGGTTCTGGAGCAAAAGGACGGGAATCAATATTTATTCGACCTGGATTATGTCATCAGTGTATCCGACACCGAGGAGGAAACGGGTGCAGAAGGCTAGAGGGAATGCAGGTATTTTCACTTTTTTGCATCATTTGTCCTTTTGTATTTTGCTTTTAACGGATTAACATTTTAAATTATATGGGACTGAAGGACTGAATGCATTGATTTTTGATTTTGACCTGCACTGAACTGTATTGAATTTATTCTGTGCGGCAAAAAAAGGCAAATGATCAACTGTCCTATTGCAATTACCAAAACATAGCGAGGAAGCGGATCTCGGTCTTTCGCGACAGATCCATCGACTATTCGATCTTCACTTTCACTCCCTCGTCAAAAGGTTTCCTGTAAGGGACATTAACCGTCAGCAATCCATTCGAATAACTCGCTATGGCTTTGCTCGGCTGTACCGGGCAGACCAGCGCGTATGAGCCCATGTACTTTGTGTCTTCGCTCTTGGCCACTATGTAAAATCCATCATTGTAGAAACTGAGATCGATATCCTTCTTATCAACACCTGGAAGCTCAATCTGAATGTTCAGGGTTTCCATGTCCTCATCGCCGAATACGCACATGTCTGGGGTCACGATTTTTTCTACCATATTACCACCTCTTGTAATCATATCATCTTGGAAATAGCCGACTTTTGAAATCGCAGTCGAGAATCAAAGGATGGCGTTGAACCATTGAAGCCTTCAATTTTACGATTATGAGTTTCAATCTTTGATGCTGACTATTGCCATTTATTCGTTTTTTTAGATTAGTCGATCTTCACTTCTTTTCCTTTTCGCTTCGCTTTTTTATCCAGTTCCAGCGTCAAGATTCCATTCTTGTAGGATGCTTTGCTGCTGCCAGGGTCAACCGCTTCGTCAAGATCTATCATCTTGTAAAATTTCCTGTCGTCTTCAGTCTTTATCTCAATGCTGTTATCCGCGACGTCAAGTTTCACATTGTCCTTGTCCACGCCCGGCAGCTCTACGAAGATTTTATACTTCTCCTTCTCATCCATGATATCGACCAGGGGCTCGCGTCCGGCACTCGCCTCAATCCCCCGTCGGGATGGGTGGATGTTGCCGAACTCCTGGAAGACCGGCTCCTTGCCGGGCTCGGCTGTGTAGCTGAATCCATAAACAAAGGGACCATATCTTCGGACGATGCCGGTGGGCGTGCGTTCCTCTTTGACCAGACCCTCAAATTCGCGCGGCATCGATTCTTCAAATCGCTTAATCATGCTCTCGAAGGGTTCCTGGAGCCAATCTTCTACATTTCTTCCAAAAGGAAATCCTTTCGTAAAATCCTCAAAAACATCGAATATCGACGGTCCTCTCTTTCGCGGCATATACTTCACCTCATTTTCTCAATCGTATTTTTCATTACCGTGGCTTATTCTTTGATCGATTGAATATCCAGCGATTGAATCGATTGACCAAAATCCATATTGTTAATGGATTCGATCATATTTATATCTTTTTGGTAATTTAATTACATTAACAATTTTTTTTAAATTGAAAATAATTACCGGAAGCTAAATCAGATTTATATTCAAGCGTTGGCACCGCCGCCGAAACTTTAGAAATCAATATCCCAACGTCTCGTCGACCAGGATCATATTTATGCGTCCGGGCTGCCTCTCATTGGCCACGGTAACGCATTTGCCGATTTGGCTGGGCATACCGTTGACCTTCCTGGAGCTGGCATCTTCAAAGGGATAAACATACTCAAATATTCGCCTCATTGCGTCCTGCAGAGTTGGGACTATCTTATTTAGCCGGAGATCAGCACCAGATTCTTGGCCGCAAAGGGCCAGGCACCAACCCGACTGCCGGTGGCGTCGCATCCCACGAGCTCTCCCGTCATGGCTAATTGCATTCACTCCAGACAGAAAGTATTCGGCTGCCACTGACATTCTCCGCATTCATTTCTCTTCCTGGCATCTTCTTCGGAGAACACTATCTTGTGAAGATCCGACCAGTTTTGTAGACCGCTATTCATCAGTTCCATATAGCCTCTCTCGATAAGGGTGGTGGAAGAACCGTTCATGACCTCTGCGCCAGGCGGAATGATCACTTTGATCTTTTCCAGAGCCTGAAGACCATCGCGGACTCGCGAGACGTTTATTCCTCTGGCCTCAACGGCTTTTATTGTGGATGCTATGTCTTGCTCAGCAGGCTTGCGATTCCATTTTGCTCCATCCACTTTCAGTTCCGGCAGCAGATTTACGGCTCTGTACGAAGTTGCTTTTGCCAATTCGACCACCTTAATTATTTTTTAGTCTCTATTTATCATTTTTACGCAGTCAAACGATGGCGGCGCACCCCGCTGCAAGCTAGCGGTGTATTCTGATAAAATAAGGTGTCGGAGAATAGCTTATTTTTGCATTTGAATGAGATTGCCGCAGGTGTCGTCAAAGACTGCTATGGTCACTTGACCATACACTTTTGTTGGCTCCATCGTGAACTTCACACCCCGTTCTTTTAGTTTTTCATATTCTGCACGGATGTCCTCAACACCAAAGGACGTGGCAGGGATACTTTGTTCAAATATTCCTTTCTGGTATGCCTGTGCTACTGGATTGTCGTTCAGCTCAAGCAAAAGCTCGGTCCCGTTTTGATCGTCAGGGGAAACGACGGTAAGCCACCTGTACTCTCCAGCAGTAACATCATTCTTCTTCACAAAGCCCAACTTTTCGGTGTAGAATTTCAGAGCCTTCACTTGATCATTTACAAATACTTTGGTTAGTATGATTTTCATAGTAATCAAAATTAGGAGTTAGACGTTTATAAATATTTCGTTTTCGGGGGGTGAAGTGGAAAACACTATATTATCCTCCTCAAGTCAAACGGCGGCTGCGCACCCCCCAGCCGAGCTGCGGGATATTCGAAATAAATAAAGCTTTGGTTGGCGTATTGGCCCTGGATCTCGATTCGCCGGTGAAGTGGAGGATTTATCAAAGAGGAGCGACAATTGATCAGGGCATGGGCGTTGATTTGGGAGAACTGTTGCCGAGGAAAAAGATCGAGATCAAAGACCTCTCCGGCAGATGGGTAGCGGTGGATGCCTTCAACACCCTTTACCAGTTCTTGAGCATCATACGACAAAAGGACGGAACGCCGCTCATGGACCGCAGCGGAAGGGTCACGTCGCACCTGTCGGGGCTGCTGTACCGCACCACGAATCTGATCGAGGCGGGGGTGAAGGTGGCCTTTGTCTTTGACGGCGATCCGCCTTCTTTCAAGGCTGAGACGCTTCGGGAGAGGGCCGAGATCCGGGATAAGGCAGCCGACGACTGGGAGAACGCCCGTGCCTCGGGAGAGGATGGCTTCAAGTACGCTCAGGCGGCCTCTCGCATCAATGCGGAGATTCTAGAGGACGGTAGAAGGCTGATCCTGGCTATGGGGCTTCCCGTCATCCAGGCGCCGTCGGAGGGCGAGGCCCAGGCGGCTCACATGGCGGCCAGAGGAGACGTGGACGTGGCCGCCAGCCAGGACTATGATTCGCTCCTCTTCGGAGCCCCGAAGGTGGTCAGGAATCTGGCTATAACCGGCAAGAGGAAGCTGCCCAGGAAGAACATCTACGTGGATGTCGAGCCGGAGATGATCGACCTTGAGGAAGGGCTGGCAAATCTGGGCATCAGCCGAAAGCAGCTCGTGGAGATCGGCATCATGTGCGGCACGGACTACAATCCCGGCTTGACCAGGGTCGGGCCCAAGACCGCTTTGAAGCTGATTCGGGTGAAGGGAGACCTGGAAGCAGTTTTGGCGGAACAGGAGGAGAAGATCGAAAACTTTGCTGCCATCAGGGAGTTCTTCCTGCACCCTGACGTCACCAATGAGTATTCCATAAAGATGAACAAGCCCCGTGCCGATGAGATTGTGTCTTTCCTGGTAGGAGAGAGGGACTTCGACCAGGGGAGGGTGGAGAAGACGGCAAATCGTTTGGAGGAGGTCTACAGGCGTGGACAGAGCACGCTCGACCGCTGGTTCTAGTTCCAGCACCGACAAAGAAACGCCCTGCAGCCGGCTCCTCGATCCCGGCTATGACCTGGACCTGGATCGGGTTGTGGAGTTCATTCGCAGAAGCGGAGCGAAAAGCGTTGGCCTGCAGGCGCCGGAGGGGCTGAAGAGGGCGACGCCCCTGATTGCAAAGCAGATCTCGAATCTCACTGGCGCGGAGGTCATCATCTCCGGGGACCCGTGCTACGGAGCCTGCGACGTGGACATGAGGCTCTGTCAAGAGGTCGATCTCATGCTCCATCTGGGCCACTCGGAGCTTGGCGAAGGCCCGAGCAACGTTGTATTTCTGGAAGCCAGGATGAGGGACGACCTGAGAGATGTGGTGCAAAAGGCGGCTGCCGTCCTCAAATCCAGGAGAGTGGGAGTTACTACTACCATCCAGCATATCCACAAGCTGCAAGTGGCGCTGGAGGTTCTGAGAAATCATGGGATCGAAAGCGTTCTCGGGCCGGCGGGCGGACGCATCAAGCATCCGGGTCAGGTTCTGGGGTGCTGCTACAGCACAGCCAGAGGCCAGGATGTCGATGAGTATCTTTTCATCGGCACCGGGCAGTTCCACCCCCTGGGAATCGCACTGGCCACGGGAAAGAGAGTGGTAGTCGCAGATCCGGTATCGGGAAATGTGTCGGAGATCGATACCGATCCCATGCTCAGACGCAGGTTCGGAGTCATCTCACGCGCTGTGGATGCCGGGAAATTTGCCGTTCTCGTATCCAAAAAGCCGGGACAAAAGAGGCTGGAACTGGCCAGACGTCTCAAGGCCCTGGGCGAAGCCAGAGGATTGGAGATGTTTCTGGTTTACCTGGACAACATCGAGCCGGACCGGCTGCTCAATCTGGGTGCGGAAGCTGCAGTCTCAACCGCCTGTCCCAGGGTGGCGCTGGATGATGCGGCCAAATACAGAATTCCCATATTGACCCCGCCGGAGTTCGAAGTGCTCATAGGAGTGCGAAAATGGGAAGATTATCAGTTTGACGAAATTGAATGACAGACGGGATTAACGAATTGCTAAGAAATCGGCGATTTGATGGAATCTGCGATTTTAATTTAGGAATGGGCCAAGCAGGGGGCGAGGCAAAAAATGGTTTCACCCGCTCCTAATTCTCAATTCCTCGAATCAACAGAACTGGAACCTCCGAGTTTCGGACCACTTTCTCAGCCACGCTTCCCAATAGGAATCGGTTAAGACCGCTTTTGCCCACGCTTCCCATGATGAGAAGATCCATTCCCGACTCCGTGGCAATCCTGAGAAGCTCCTCGGTCGGATTTCCCTCCGCCACCATCTTTTGATATGGAACGCCGGCTCTGGCGGCAAGATCTTCAATCCTCTGCGTGGCCTCGCAGCCTTCCTTTTGCATCAGCCCCAGAAGTTGATCTTTTATTCCGGGAAAGGCCGCGTAGCCGGGCAGGCGAGCGAGCCTTGCCACATCTACCACGTACACTGCGGTGATGCATCCGCCGGAGCGGCTTGCGATCTCGATTGCGGCCCGGGCGGCCAAATCGCTCGTCTCCGATCCATCCGTAGCCACCATGATTTTTTTGATCATCTCGTCACCGGCCTCAAATCTTAATCCATAATTTTTGGTCTGTCCCAAATCTCGGCTTCGGGGCTAAGTATCAGCTGTATATCAATTAAATCGTCTTCTTGGTTAAAGCTTCTTCTCCAGAGATAGCAAGAATAGCTCTGTTTTCTCATCCCAGACCCGCGCCGCCTTCAGGCCGGAGAACTCAAAGATCACCATCTCTACCGTCAGATAAACGCTTGCTCTTTCCCTGATGCAGCCGGCCAAAGCGTCCTCCCCCCGGCCTAAAGCAGAGTGGATGTGCAGCTTCGGCCCGTCCGCCGACGGGTAAACCGTGGCCATGCCGAAGGTCTCCCAGCCGTCCTTGAAGTTCACGAAATGGGGAACGGGCGGGATCACGGGCGTCTCCGGCCCCGTTACGGCCCGGCCTTCTCGCAGGGCACCTATGAAAAGAGCCATGCATGACTCAACCTCTCTTTCCTGCAAAAACCTCTGCAGAGATGTGATCAGGTCTTCGCCGTCATCCAGCTTCAGGACGAATACCCTGCCCAGGCTGCCCTCGGAATACTGCATTTTAAAAGCTCCTCTAAATCGTAAATTCGTTCCTCGTATCATCCGCCGCATATTTCTATATTCCGACGATTTCATTAAAATTCCTGTGCAGGGCACATAAATTCGACCCATCATTTGCTCGAATCCTGATTTTCGCCTCGTGTCATTCCGGTTCGTCGGGAACACCGGACCGAAGTTCTGATTACTATGATAAGAAATGCTAAATAGAGAAATTCCAAATAAAGGATGATTCATGTTTAGACGTTATCCGGTAGATATGTCCATTATCAGACAGGATATCTGGCGTTACGTCCTGGCCGTCCTGATCGTCATCGCAGGCTTTGGCTTCTTTGCCTATTTCATTTTCAGCGGCATCTCCGATGCAGGCAGCGATCTGGCGCAGGTGGTAGTGCCGGGCGGCGCTGACCTGGAATTGAAGGAGGCGGGGGAATATACCGTCTTTTATGAGAGCCAGACCTTTGCCGATGGCAAGTTTTACAGCACCGGCGAGCAGATAAATGGTCTTCAGATCCGGGCAGTGGAGAAGGCCACAGGCCGCGATTTGCCCGTCTATCCGCCATCAGGTAACTTCAGGTATTCTCTGGGCAGCCGCATCGGTCAGTCAATCATGGCCTTTCAAGTAGATCGACCGGGAGTCTATCGAATCGAGGCATCCTACGCTGGCGGAAGCGGACCGGAGGTAGTGCTGGCCGTGGGGAGCGGATTTGGCTGGAAGATCTTCTCACTGGTGTTATCCTCGCTGGCCATCGTCTTCGGCTCGATAGCATTCGCCGCGATCATTGCGGTAACAACCTATCTTGGACGGAAAAAAGCAATAGCCCGCCAAAAAGAGGAGGACCGGATTATTCGAGGACGGTCCTGAGGCCCGGTATCTTCTCCAGACTGCTATTGTGAGCCTGCCGGTCTGATAAGCAGGCCATTAGCCACAATCGAGGAAAAAACCAAATAGCTTGCCGGCGCATATCAAGGATGAATATGAAGCTGAAAGCCGAGATCGCAGGCCCCAAAGTGCATGACGTGGGCTATAGATACTTCCTGATGAACATGGCCATGTCCAATAGAATCAGGATGTTTGAGGCTCATAATATGCAAAGCGCTAAAGGTGATGTGGTAGCGGTCTTTGTTGATGGCGATGAAGAGGCCATAAAAGCTTTTCGTACCCTCGTCGAGACCTATCACCCTACTCGCTCGGATGTGTCGGAAATAGTCTTTGACGACTTCGAGGGCGAGGTGATGAAGATCGGAGAATATGCTCAGTTCTGCGCCACAATCCAGCTGAACAAAGCCATTCCTCTGCTCCTGGATATGAGGGATGATCTCAAAGCGGTTCGCAAAACCGGCGACGAGACGCTGGGCGAGATCAAAGTGGTGCGCAAGAATACCGACATGATCCCTCAGATCAGCGAAGATATCAAGGCGGTTCGCAAAACCGGCGATGAGACGCTGGGCGAGATCAAAGCGGTGCGCAAGAATACCGACATGATCCCTCAGATCAGTGAAGATATTAAAGCGGTTCGCAAAACCGGCGACGAGACGCTGGGTGAGATCAAAGCGGTGCGCAAGAATACCGACATGATCCCTCAGATCAGTGAAGATATTAAAGCGGTTCGCAAAACCGGCGATGAGACGCTGGGCGAGATCAGGGGCATGAGGGAAGATATCCAGCCCGGTTATGCGATGCAATTTCGGCAGGTTCGGGCCGATGTCCGGGCAATAAAGGACCGTTTTGGGCATGCAGTGAGGTTAATGCCAAGCCAACCGATTGTGAAGTCCTGAAGATAAAAAAACCTGGGCGAGAACGGCGGATTTCTCGCGTCAGATGCCTTTTCCTATGGAGAATGCCCCTCCCAAATTTCTGCCCACAGCGTGATATTCGCGACTCTCCGGCGCGAAGAGGATCGGTTTAACTTTCTCGATATCAGGAAGTCCGTTTTCTCCAAAAACCGCCGCATCCGCCTTGACATCCAGAATCTCGCCGATGAACTCGGTGTGCAGTCCGATTTCGACAAAGCGCAGCAGCCTGCACTCCAAGACCATTGGAAACTCCTTGACAAAGGGAGCGTCCACCACATCGCTTTTTTCCGGGGTCAGGCCCGTGGCCGCAAACTTGTCGGTGTCCTTTCCCGATACCATGCCGAAGTAGTCCGCCTGTTTGGCATAATCCTCGGAAGGTACGCTGACGGTGAAGGCTTTGCGCTCCATGATGTTGCCGTAGGTGTAGGTGGCTTTGCGCAGCGATACGCCGATGCAGGGCGGGGCGGAACAGCAGATCCCGGCCCAGGCGGCGGTCATCGCATTCGGCTTTCCTGCATGGTCGTAAGTTCCCACCACGACGACCGGCGTGGGATAGAGGAGGGTCTTGGCACCCAGTGACTTTTTCATGAATATCCTTCTTGCATGATTTACCAGCCGTTGTGATGTACCCGCTCTTCCAGGTATCTGTCCGGTGTTTCGGGCTCTTGGTCCGGGTATCCCAGAGGAATCAGTGCAAAGGGGTTTATCTCCTCTGGCAGACTGAGCAAATTCTTAAAGCCCTCTACTCGATCCTTCAGGGGATAAACGCCTGTCCAGACGGCTCCAAGTCCCATAGCATGCGCGGCCAGCAAGAGATTCTGCACTGCGGCGGAGCAGTCCTGCACCCAGAATTTCGGATACTTCTCCAGCGTTGCATCTCCGCAAACCAGCACTGCCACGGGGGCCTGTCTGCACATGGAGGCTGTAGCGCAGATGCCGGGGATCTTTCCCAGAATTAGAGGGTCATCGATTACTATGAACTGCCAGGGTTGCTCATTGCCGGCGGAGGGAGCAAACATGGCAGCTTCTAACAGCTTTTCCATCTGCTCGCGGGAGACCGGCTGATTTTGCTTGAACCTGCGAATGCTCCTGCGACTCTTGATGGCTTCAAGTGTATCCATGACAATCACATTATTAATGGCAGCTCCAACATATTAATCTCTAACGACCGGATCTGCCAATCATGAAGGAGAGATGAATGTCAGGCAGAAGCCGACAATTTAATGATTTTAACCGATAGCATACTTAATACCGTGGAGCCCCTATCATGACTCCATTAAACTTACGGGAATCAGGAGGAATTTGTGATGGAAAAATGCTGCCGTAATTTAGTGATATTAATATTGCTTACAATAATCAATATGCCATTGCCCGCAGCTTCTCAGGAGCAGGTTGCCGAGACAATTTACGTGCAGGAAGAGGACATGAACGGCACGCTCGTGCCCGACGTGCAGGTCATCGGACAAGATGCAGCTGGATCCGGCTTTGAAGGCGCTACCGACTCGAATGGAACCGTGGTCATCAGTGGCCTGCCGGGAATCTGGCAGTTCTTATTTGTGAAGGAAGGCTACGAGCCACTCAACTTCAGCAGCAATGTCACCGAGACCGCCGAAGGCGTCGTTTATCTGCAGAGGTATTCCCCCTCGTCGGAGAATATTTCTCAGACGAATCAGAATTCGCAGGCGAATCAAACAAGGGCAGATTCCAGATCGGTGGAAGAGTGGTACAATCTCGGCATCGCGCTGCAAAATGTTGGCAAATACGCCGAGGCGGCGCAGGCCTTTGATGAGGCCGTCAAGGGCGATCCGAAATTTACGATGGCCTGGTACAACAAATACATCGCTCTCCGCAAGCTGGGAAGAAATGTCGAGGCGGACGCGGCACTCTCCGAAGCCAAGAATCTGAGTTATGATACATCGCTATGATTTTCTTTTACAACTTTTTTATAAAACAAAATTCCGCCACTCTGGCGGCGGGGGTTTAGGATTCAGATTTCAACTTTAAAAAGAGCTAGTGGTGTGCGCCGTGCGCATCCCCGTGCGCGCCGTGGGGCGCAGCATTCGATCCTGCCTTGACGGCCAGAAAATCCTTGTCGAGATAGGCCTGATGGGCCAGGTCCAGGCATTCCTTGCAGATGTTGTAATTCTCTTCCTTGGGGCCGTGAATAGTAGCAATATTGAGCTTGACGGGGACCGTTTCCTTATCAACAAGACACAGCGCGCACTTCAACTAAATCACCTTTGCATCGCTGTGATTCAAACGGTTATAAGCATTTCCTTCCCATCTGCGGTATAGATCGTTCTCTATGCCGAGGATATCGAGCACGCGGCCCACCAGCACGTCTATCAGATCATCCAGGCTCTCGGGCCTCGAATAGAAGGCCGGGCAAGCGGGCAGAACCACGGCTCCCGCCTCTGCCACGGCAACCATGTTGCGCAGCTGCACCAGGCTCAGGGGCGTCTCTCTGGGAACCAGGATGAGCCTTCTCTTCTCCTTAAGACAGACGTCCGCGCCCCGGGCAATGAGCGTGTCCGAGGAGCCGCAGGCGATGGCGGAGAGCGTGCCCATGCTGCAGGGGATCACGACCATGCCGTCGAGTATATGCGAGCCGCTGGCGAACGGAGCAGCAAAGTCATCCGGCGAATAGCAGTAGCTGGCCAGCTCCTCCACCTCTTGCGGCGAGGAATCGGTTTCGATCTCGATAATCTTGCGGGCCGAGTCCGTTATCACCAGATGGGTCTTGCAGCCCTTCTCCCGCAAAACCTGCAAGAGCCGAACGCCATACTGCACGCCCGATGCGCCGCTGATGCCAACTGCGATCTCCAAGTAAATAGCCTCTTGATCTTGTTTTATCCTGTTATATCATATTTTCTTGTTATCTGTCTTGCATCAAAATATTCTATTCTCTAATCTATTCTCTAAATACATCGTCATCCAATGGCTAAAGATCTTTTGCACATACTTCTTCAGATCTTTCGCCTTCAGAACCTTCGCTTTTCAAATCCTCCAGGCGCAGTCTTTGAAGAAATTCTCTGAACACCTCTTCGTCGGGCTTGTCCGGCAGAGGGCTGGACTCGTAGGCTTGCGTCAAAAGGCGCATCTTCTCCGCCACCTCATCCGCTTCAGGAATGTGCGAGACCGGCGCAAAGCAGAGCCGGCCATTGGTGAGCAGCTCAATTCCGAAATTGATGGTCCGGAGCGCCGTCCGGTAGCCTTTTCCCGCGTTCCTGGCGGGCTTTTGTTCTGACTGAATCTGGCTCTCGGCCATGCCGAAGATGGATCGATAGGTCTCCCGGCAGAGATTGGCCTCAATGAGCGCCTTCAGCTCCCTCTGCACGGGAGAGGGTTGAAGAACCAGGGGGCTGGCGGCATTCCAGATGGCGTTGACATTTCCCTTGAGGAGCTGATTGATGAGGTGGCCGATCTCCCACCCCAGGGTATCGTAAATCATCCCGTTTTTCTCTTCCATCCGCTGGCGGACGGTGAAAGAGATCTTCTCGCCCCGCAGCAGGGCCCTGGTGGGCGCGGCGTAGATGACTACCAGATCTATGTCGCTCTCAGCGCTCTCCATCCGCCACATGTGAGAGCCGACGCAGGTTACGAATAGCGTCCTCATCCTTCCGTTGCCGGGGGTCCTGCTGAATTCAAGCCACTCAGGGGCAATGCACTCAAACCGGTTCGTCATTTTCTTCAGGACTTGAGGCTCTCTACGCCTTCTGCCTCCTCTTCTCCAGCCGTTCCATGCTTGCCGCAACCATCATGGGGAAGGTGATGGTCGCATCTCCGTAAACTGTGACGTATTTCGCATCGGCTGAGATCTTGCCCCAGGAGATGGCCTCGGAGAGGGTGGCGCCGGAGAGGCCGCCGTTCTCGGGCGTGTCCGTGGTGAGCTGTATCGCGAGGTCGAAGCTCTTGGGCGTCACGAGCATCGACTGCAGGGCGAAGTTCTTGGGCACGCCGCCGCCGATGATCACAATTCCGGAATGCTCCGCTTCGTAGCAGATGTCCACTATCTCCTTGATGTCGGCAAAGGCATCGACGCAAAGGTGCCTGGTCTGGCTGTACATCCAGGCCTGCAGGCCGATCATGGAGTCGGGCAGGGCGGGACAGAAGACCGGAATGCCTGTCTCGTAAGCCGAGCGCAGGATGGACGCGGGATCGCTTATCTGCTCTCCGAGGTGCCTCATCAGCTCTCTTCCCGACATTGTTCCGGGCCTGTCCGGCAGTATCCTTTGCATCAGTTCCTCGAAGATTACGAAATCCTCGTCCCGCAGGAAGACATCATAAATTCGGCTTACGCCTGCCGCCCGCAGGGCGGCGTCATCCGATTCGGGCGTGCCCAGACAGTGGCATCCGAAGGACTCGATTATGTCATGCACCAAATTAGCCCCGGTGATCACGAGAACATCCACGTGCCCTTGCCGGATCAGGTCGGAGACGACGTTCCTCATGCCCGCGGGCACCATCGCGCCGGAGAGCGTCAAGAATTTGGTGAAATCCCCGGAAAGCATATTTTCGTAAATCGCCACCGCCTCGGCCAGCCTCCGGGCCCCAAAGCCGCAATGGCTCATTCCTCTCACCAGGTCATCCACGCTCATGCCCGGCTCGATCTTTAATTGATGCACCGTCTCCATTCTATTCACCTTAATAATGATAAAATTCCCCGGATAGTCCCGGAAAAATTGCGATTGAACTTATGCAACGCGAAATTTTTTCTCATAAACCTTTTATACCAGGCCTTATGTTTAGCTTTTACGGAGGATAAACAATGGCCGGCGAACCGATGGCAGTGGATTATTATATACCACTTATTATATTTCTGATAGTAGGAGCTATCGTGCCCATTGCGGCTCTGGCTGCTATTAAAATCATAGCACCAAACAAGCCAACCCGCCAAAAGCGGTCGACATACGAAGGAGGGCTAAAGCCCATCCGCGACGCCAAGATCCAGTATAGTGTTCAATATTACCTTTTCGCAATCGTCTTTGTAATATTCGATGTTGAGGTTTTATTCTTATACCCCTGGATCTATGTCTACGCGAATAAGGCCATGCAAAATTTCATGGTCTTCGGGCTCATGAACTACGCCGTCTTCGAAATGCTCCTATTCATCCTTGTACTGCTGGTAGGACTTATCTATGCTGTTAAGAAGGAGGCTTTGCGTTGGGTATAAGCGATGTCATACCCGTGCCCGTGGCAATCGATGATGAGATCGAGAAGTGGTCCATCTTCGGCCAGCCAGTGGCTGATGTCTGGTTCACCACGACGGAGAAGATACATCAGATCATCGAGATGGGGCCCATTAAGAATATCTTCAACTGGGGCAGAAAGAACTCGGTATACTTTTTGATGCAGCCCATGGGATGCTGTGGTGTGGAGATGTTCGTCTTCGGTGCCGCACCCTATGACAGCGACCGATTTGGCTGTATCCCGAGGAACACACCTCGCCAGACGGATGTCATGATCATCTCCGGCTATCTGACCCGAAAATATCTGCCGGTCTTCAAGAACCTATGGGACGAGATGCCTGAGCCCAAATGGTGCATTGCCATCGGCGAGTGTGCCATCTCCGGGGGACCATTCTATGATTCTTATAACATCGTCCAGAACACGGCCGATTATTTCCCCATCGATGTCTTCATCCCCGGATGTCCGCCCCGGCCTGAGCAGTTCCTAGAGGGCTTGATGAATCTTCAGGAAAAGATCAAGCAGCGCAAGGATAAGCGAGACTATTAAGGAGGGATCTTTTCTTGACAAATGCAAGCGAGGTCTTGAGTTCCATCCAGTCCGCCTTTCCTGGAGCCGTTCTGGACTCCAGAGTGGAGTCGGACCGGAGGCTCTGGGCCACAATCGATTCCAACAAGATAATAGACGTTTGTAAGCACCTGACGACGAAACTGAATTTCGATCACTATTCGGGTGCTGCCGGCGTTGACTGGATCGCCAGGAAGGAGATGGAGGTCGTGGAGATCCTGGCCAGCCATGGCACTCATCAGGTTGTGGCCATGCTGAAAGTAAAAACTCCCCGAGCCACTCCATCCGTCAAATCCCTCACAGGTCTCTACTGGAATGCCAACTGGTATGAGCGAGAGATCTGGGAGATGTTCGGCATCAACTTCGAGGGTCATCCCGAGCTGTATCCTTTGCTCCTATCGGATGAACTGATGGGCGCCTGGCCCTGGAGGAAGGACTACAAAGGCTATCCCGATCTGACCACCGGCGAGCGGGCTGTGGCGATCACAACTCCTGAGGGCTACACGGAATACCGCATCCCGCCAACTCCGGCAGAGGTCGAGGCCGGCACAGTGGTGACAGAGCGGCCCAAGTATCCCACCTTCCGGGAGCGGGAGGAGAAGGAGATCAAGTCCGACTCCGAGATGATCATGCATTTGGGGCCGCAGCACGCCATGGTGCCGGGTCCCTTCCTGCTGGATGTCCTGGTCGAGGGTGAAAGGGTCCGCAAAGCGTTCCTGGATCTTGGTTATATTCACAAGGGCATCGAGAAGATCATGGAGAACAGGACATGGCTGCAGGGCATAACCTACACCGATAGGATGTGCTATGTAGCGTCTCTGTCCAACAACGAGTGCTACTGTGGAGCGGTGGAGAAAATCCTGGGCCTGGAAGTTCCACTGAGGGCGCAGTATATCCGCGTCATCCTGGAAGAGCTATCCAGAATTCAGAGCCACCTGATAGGCACGGGCGAGTTCCTGACACTGATTGCCGGTGTCGGATATGCTCCCTGGCAGTACATGATCATCGACAGGGAGAACATCATCTCTTTGATTGAGAGCGTTACCGGTGCCAGGCTCACGCACACCTTCGTTCGGTTCGGCGGCGTTCGAAACGATCTGCCGGCGGGCTTTGCCGATCAGTGCAGGAAGGTTCTGCCCTACATGAAATCCCGCACCAAGGAGTTCATCGAGCTCTTCGCCCAGGACCCCATTTATCACAAGAGGATGGACAATGTTGGCATCATAAGGCCCGATGACGCCAAGCGCATGGGCGTTTCCGGACCGCCGCTGCGAGCAACGGGCGTGGCCTACGACATACGAAAGGAAGATCCCATTCTGGTCTATCCGGAGCTGGACTTCAAGGTCATAACCGGCACTACTGGCGATTCCGCGGACAGGATCGATGTTCGGCTCAGGGAAATTTTAGAGAGCATTCACATCATCGAGCAATGTCTGGACAAGATTCCTGAAGGACCAATCAGGACGGAAGCCAAGATTCCCAAGAAAGTTCCGGCAGGCGAGGCCTACTACCGGGTCGAGGACCCGCGGGGCGAGATGGGAATGTACGTGATCAGCGACGGGGGAGACAAGCCCTACCGCGTGAAGGTAAGAGGTCCATTCTACGCTACATTCCAGACTTTGACTCCGCTCTTGGAGGGAGTATACATTGCGGATGCGGTGGCAATTGCCGGTAGCATGGACGGCTGCCCATCTGAGGCGGACAGGTAGGAGGGAGAGGATTTGGACATAATTGAGAGCATCAGTCAATTCGCTGCCCAGGAGCCTGCCATATTCGCCCTGATCATAGGCGTGATCGGTGCGGCAGTGATTGCCGGTGTGGTCAACGTCGGAGCCATGTTGGTGATCTGGGGCGAGCGAAAGGTCCTGAGCGACTTTTGCAACAGGTTCGGCCCCAATCGTGTGGGCGGAAGATGGGGCATACTGCAGCTGGGCGCCGACGCCATCAAGCTCTTCACTAAAGAAGATATCATTCCCGCAGATGCCGACAAAGGCGTCTACGTCTGGGCACCTATCGTGGCATCGATGGGTACCATGCTTGTGGCAGCAGCAATTCCCTTCGGGGCACTGCACATTGGCGGCAAGGATTATCCGCTCGTCGTGGCCAATATGGATATCAGCGCCTTTTATGTGGAAGCGGCTCTGAGCATCATGGCCATTGCGGTATTCATGGCTGGCTACAGCTCCAACAACAAGTACTCAATCCTGGGAGCTTTCCGAGGCATAGCCAGAATGATCGCCTACGAGGTGCCCATGGGTGTTTGCGTTATCTCCGTGGCGGTTATGGCACACAGCCTCAACCTGGTGGAGATCGTGCAGAGCCAGACTATCTGGTACGCCTTTGCCCAGCCCCTCGGATTTGCGATCTTCGTCATTGCACTGATAACGGACCTGGGAAGAATTCCTTTCGACCAGTCCGAGGCTGAAGAGGAGATCATCTCCGGTTACAACACCGAGTACAGCGGCATCAGATGGGGCTTGCTGTATTTCCAGGAGTACAATAACGCGCTTTTGGGTTCCATCCTGCTCTCGCTCTTGTTCCTGGGCGGCTGGCAGGGTCCTATCATACCCATACCGGTCCTGGACATCATCTCGCCCTTGATCTGGCTGTTCATGAAGGTAGTAATTGTACTGTGGTTCTTCATCTGGGTCAGGAGCTCGCTCTTCCGTCTGAGAATCGATCAAGTAACGGACTTCGGATGGAAGTGGATGCTGCCGCTGTCTCTGTTAAACCTGGGATGGGCGGTATTGGTTGGATCCTACTTTGCATGAGGTGGCAATAAGATGTTGAAGAGAAAGATGTTAAAGAACTTCGGCTGGCCTTTGAAGACCGCCATGCGGGAAACCGAGGTCACAAGGCTCTATCCAGAGGTGATGATGGAGCTGCCGGAGAAAGAGCGAGGCATTCACGAGCTGGATGCCACCACATGCATCGGGTGTGCATCTTGTGCCAGGGTTTGTCCCAATAGCTGCATTGAGATGGTCAATTTCAAGTTTGGAAATCCTCTCAAGAACAAGAAGATGCAGTTTCCGCAGATCGATTTCGGAAGATGCATGTTCTGCGGCCTGTGCGTGGACGAGTGCCCGGTGGAGTGCCTGAAGATGGGCAAGAAAGTCACCATGGCCGGCTGGGAGAGAAAGGATATTGTGAAGGGCCCCAGCGAGCTGGCCAGCAAGAGGTTCACTCCTAAAGAGGTTGCAGACCTGGAAGCCGAGGCCAAGAGGATTGCAGCCGAGAAGGCTGCGGCCAAGAAGGCTGCCGCAAAGGATGGGGCAGCAAAAGAAGGCGCAGCCAAGAAGCCAGCCAAGGAAGGCGCAGCGGCTAACGGTCCTGCCAAGAAAGCTGCGACCGAGGCCAAGCCCAAAAATGGAGGTGCGGCATAATGGCGGAAAAGTCGGGCGTAAATGTCATAAGGTCGATCTTCGAGCTGCTGGTGCTGCTCCTCGCTCTGGGCGTAATATTTGGCGGCATGGCGCTGATCATATTCTTCTCGCCCTGGTCTCAAACGATATTAAGCAAGCTCATGGCCTATGATATCAGATTCGTGATAGAGCTCTTAAGCTTCCTGGCTTTGGCGGCTATCATAGTACTGCTGTCGGCTCTGACGGTCTATTCCAAGAATATAGTGCACAGTGCTCTGTACCTGCTCGGTTCCTTTGCAGGTGTGGCAGCTCTCTACATATTCCTGAACGCTCCCTTCGTGGGCGTGGCTCAGATTCTGGTGTACATCGGAGCCGTTGGAGTTCTGATTCTCTTCGCCGTGATGCTCACGAGGAAGACGATTATGGAGGAGTCCCATGGTGAAATTTAAAGTCATTATCTTGACCCTGGCCTTCCTGGCTGCGCTCTTCGCCTCGATCTCCGTCACCGACTGGGGAACGAGCGAGAAGCAGCCCCTGGGATATGAGCCAAGTGCCGGGTTGAGGCTGCCGGAAAGCGGCATTGGAGACGTGGGATTTGAGATCTTTACCATCTACGTCTTCTCCTTCGAGATCCTGGCTCTGGTCCTGACGGCTGCCCTTGTCGGGGCGGTTTGGGTCGCACGAAAGGAGGTTGCCTGAGGAGGGCGACAAAGAGATGAAAAGGAGGGAGAATTACCGATGATACCGTTGGAGCTCAATATATTACTGGCATCCACAATGTTCACCATCGGCCTTTACGGGCTTGTCACCCAGAGGAACGGTGTCAAGCTGATGATGTGCATCGAGCTTCTGCTCAATAGCGCCAACATCAATCTTGTTGCCTTCTCAGCCTATCTGCCCAATGTGAACGGACAGGTGTTTGCCCTGTTCTCGATTGCATTGGCAGCGGCGGAAGCCGGTGTTGGATTCGCTATATTAATCGCACTGTACAGGCTGTACGGAACCATTGACCTGGATAACATCAACGCCATGAGGTGGTAGTGGAGTGTACGCCGATTACGCTTATCTGATCGTAGGGCTGCCGGTCCTGGCCTTCGTGCTGTGCCTCTTCGTAGGCTGGCATCTTCCTAGGGGCGGCGGATTCCTCACTGCTCTCGCAACCTTTGGCGGCCTGATCATATCTCTGGGGATCTTTACCGAGATTTACCCGGACAAGATCATCCATCAATCGATGCCCTGGTTTGCCAATTTCAATGTTGGCATACTGATAGATCCACTGGCACTGGTGATGCTTCTCATGGTGACCTTCGTGGTCACTCTGATCCACACTTACGCCAATGGATACATGAACGGAGATCCGGGCGCAGCAAGATACTTCGCCGAAGCCGCATTGTTCACGGCTTCCATGCTAGGCCTGATCTATTCCGATAACCTGCTTCAGCTCTTCATATTCTGGGAGCTGGTGGGTCTGTGCTCCTATCTTCTGATAGGATTCTGGTACCGCAAGCCCTCAGCGGCTGCCGCTGCCAAGAAAGCTTTCTTGACAACGCGCGTGGGCGACGTTTTCTTCCTGGCTGCAATAATTCTGCTCTACAATAATCTGGCCAGCCTGAACCTCGCACTCAATACCGGCGAGTACCTCTTGCAGTTCCCGGTGATCTATGCTCATCTCGCCCAGATTCCACCGGCTCAACTGACGCTCATCGCCCTTGGACTATTGGGCGGTGCGGTGGGCAAATCAGGTCAGTTCCCCCTGCATGTCTGGCTTCCCGATGCTATGGAAGGCCCGACAACCGTCTCGGCCATGATCCATGCCGCCACGATGGTTACAGCAGGTGTCTACCTGGTAGCCCGCATGTTCCCGCTCTTCTACGCCGCGCCCCATGGGCTCACGGCAGTAGCGGCAGTGGGTGCCTTCACAGCTCTGTTTGCAGCCACAATGGGCCTCACATCCTTTGATATCAAGAGGGTGCTGGCCTTCTCGACCGTCTCCCAATTGGGCTTCATGATGGCGGGCCTGGGAATAGGTGCTGCTGTCGGCACTATGGCTGTCGGAGTCGCCATGTTCCACCTCATCGGCCACTCTTTCTTCAAGGCCCTGCTCTTCCTTGGCGCAGGCTCAGTCATCCACGCAGTCAATACCAACGACATGCGAGAGATGGGCGGCGTGGGGAAGTACATGAAGTGGACCATGTACACCATGCTCATAGGCTCCCTGTCCCTGGCCGGATTCCCCTTCTTCACGGGATTCTTCTCCAAGGACGAGATCATAGTGATCGCCTATGAATACGGCGTGTTGATCAACTTCCTGCCCTACATTTTCCTGGTGCTGGCAGCCGTTCTGACGGCGATCTATACTTTCAGAATGTGGTTCTCCGTCTTCACCGGCAAGGAGAGGTCAAACTACGGCAAGCATGAGTCACCCATGATCATGATCGGGCCGCTGGTTATCCTGGCAGTATTCGCCTTCGGATTCGGCCTGGCAGCTCAGGGGAGCTTCTACAGCTACCTTGACACCAACTTCGAGCATTATGATGTCAACTTCGAGGAGCTCGGCGTCATCGGAGGTCATGTGCTCGAAGGTGAGCATGGTGCTGAAGGCGCAGCTGAGGGAGAGCAAAGCACAGCTGCAGAAGCAGAGGGTGGTGCCGAGGAAGCTCATGGTGAGCCCTGGTACATCCAGATACTGCCCATAATCATCGCCATTGGCGGTATTCTCACAGCCGGACTGTTCTACTGGGACAAAATCAAGAAGTTCGACCCCAGCCAGGTTACCGGCGATAAAGATCCCATCCGCAAGATGCTGCTCAAAGGATACTACCAGCATGAAATCCTAACCGGCTGGTTCGCGGAAGGTGTGGTCTACGGCACGGCGTTGATCTGCAACACGATCGACATCAAGCTGGTAGACGGCTGGCTCAACTGGCTGAGCGCCTGGGTTATGGGATTCGCACAGAACATTCGAAAGGTTCAGAGCGGTGTCGTGCAAAACTACGTCACGGCTCTGGTGCTGGGGATAGTGGTGCTGGTGGTTGTTATTTCTCTGGCTAAGGAGGTGGGCCTGGCATGATCTCAAACGCGATCTCGCTCATGATCATCATTCCACTCATCGGAGCGCTGGTCTCCTTCTTCGCGGGGGCAAAGGCCAAGTTCGTGGCCCTCATCGCCTCCGTGATACCCCTGGTCCTCTCCCTGCAGATGTACATGGAGTTCGACAAAACCTCAAAGATAATGCAGTTCGTGGAAAGCTACAACTGGGTCCCCACTCTCGGAGTGAAGTATACCGTCGGAGTCGACGGCATAGGATTCCCGTTGCTGCTCCTGTCCACAATCGTGACCGTACTGGTCATAATCTACTCCTGGGGAGAGACCAAGAAGCCCAACCAGTACTTCGCCCTGCTTCTGCTCAATGAAGTGGGCGTGCTCGGTGTATTCACATCACTGGACTTCTTCCTGTTCTACATCTTCTGGGAGATAGTGCTCATCCCCATGTTCTTCCTCATCGGATCGTGGGGCGGCCCGAGAAAGGATTATGCAGCAATCAAGTTCTTCATCTACACCCACGTGGCAAGCCTGGTGATGCTGCTGGCGATCTTCGCCCTGTACTTCACCTATCAGCTGCCCGACGGGTCCAGAACCTTCGATATGCTGACCCTGCTCCAGGCCACATCGGACAAGACCATCTTCCCGACCAGCCTGCTCAACATCATCTTCGCAGGACTGCTTCTCGGATTCCTGGTCAAGATGCCCGCCTTCCCGTTCCACACCTGGCTGCCGGATGCCCACGTCGAGGCACCCACAGCCGGTTCCGTGGTCCTGGCGGCGCTGCTGCTCAAGATGGGCGGCTACGGTCTCTTCCGGGTCATTTTGCCCATGCTGCCTAACGTCGACAAGGCCTTCGTGACCATCATCGCCATCATCGCGGTGCTCTCGATCGTCTACGGAGCCTTCATGGCGCTGGCACAAAAGGACATCAAGAAGCTGGTGGCTTACTCGTCCGTCAGCCACATGGGATTCGTCACTCTGGGAGCGGTGGCCTTCACCTGGATGTCCATTCAGGGTGCCATGTTCCAGCAGTTCTCCCACGGCATCATCACCTGCGTCCTGTTCATGTCCGCCGGTACCATCCAGCACGTGGTAGGGACCAGGGTTATCGCCGATCTGGGAGGCCTGGCTGATCGCATGCCCAAGTTCGCCGTCATCATGATGGCCGGGTTCATGGCCTCCTTGGGACTGCCGGGCATGAGCGGCTTCGTGGCCGAGTTCATGGTCCTGACCGGGTCTTATCCCACGCTTCCCACCTACACCATAATCGTGGTATTCCTGAGCGTGGTCACCACTGCAGCCTATCACCTGTGGGCCATGCAGAAAGCCATGTTCGGGCCGATCCTGAAGAAGTACATGAATGTTCATGAGCCGCACAGCTACGAGCTGTTCTCCATGGCCATGATCATAGTGCTGACGCTGATCTTCGGTCTCCAGCCGGGCCTCATCACCGATATGATGGGCACGGCGGCGTATCAGGTCATGCAGCCAGTTGTGACTCTCTCTCAGATGGGGGTGATCTGAAGTGGACTTTTCGCACTACGCACCCCTTTGGGGAGAGGCGTTGCTCACAGTCCTGGCAGTACTGGTCGTACTGCTGGGCTCTCTCATGAAGAATAGCGGCAAGCTCATGGGATACCTGAGCGCTGCCGGATTGGTGGCGGCTCTGGCCATTGTGGCTAACACCATAACCATTGCCAGGCCGGCCATATTCTTCTTCGACACCGTATCGGTTGATGCCCTGTCTCAGTTCTTCAAGGCGGTCTTCCTGATAGTATCACTCCTGGTAGTGATCGCATCGCTGTCGAAGTACACCGGAAAGGGAGCAGAAGAATACTATGCATTGCTCCTCTTTGCCACCGTCGGCATGATGGTGGTCTCCAGCTCCATAGATCTCGTGACCCTGTTCGTGGGTTTCGAGCTGGCAAGCCTGTCCACCTACGCCCTGGCAGCCTTTGACAAGAGCAAGAAGAACCTGGAAGCGGCCATGAAGTACTTCATCTTCGGGTCGGTCTCCTCTGCGTTCATGCTCTTCGGCTTCTCGCTGCTCTACGGCATGACGGGCACGACCAAGCTGGCGGACATCGCCGCAGCGTCTATCGCCAATTTCGGTCCGGCGACGCTCGTGGCACTGCTCTTCGTCATCGCAGGATTTGCCTTCAAGATGGCTCTGGTGCCCTTCCATATGTGGGCTCCCGATACCTACGAGGGCGCACCGGCGCTCGTGTCGGCATTGCTCGCCGCGGGCTCCAAGAAGATGGGCTTTGCAGCCGCCTTCAGGGTGCTCCTCATCGGGCTCATTGCTCTGCGCATGGAGTGGTATCTGGCCTTCGCAATTCTGGCCGCTGTAACCATGACCCTGGGCAACCTGGCCGCCTGCTGGCAGGATAACGTCCGGCGTATCCTGGCTTACTCATCCATCGCTCAGGCCGGCTACATCGCCATCGGCTTTGTGGTGGTAGGAGCAGCCTATGGAGCCGCCCCGGTCACAGCCTTTAACGGCGTGGCAATTCCTGCGGCACAACTGGGCATCGCGGGTGCACTGCTGCTCATCCTGGGACACGCCCTCATGAAGACCGGCGCCTTCATCGGCACGGCTCAGGTGGCGTCCATGGTCTCAGCGAGCAGCGAAAAGGATCCCGATGATATCTCGAACTATGCAGGTCTGGCTCGCAGAGCGCCCATCACCGCGTTTTGCATGCTGATCTTCATGTTCGCCCTGGCAGGAATCCCGCCAACGGCTGGATACATCGGCAAGTTCGTGCTCTTCAGCTCGGCCATCTACTCCGGCCTCCTGTGGCTGGCCGTTCTGGCTATCCTCAACAGCGCACTGTCGCTGGTCTACTACCTGAGGATCATCAGCTACATGTATCTGAAGGAGCCCGCCGGGCCGAAGATAGTGGAGCAGAAAGGCTATGTGGTTGCGCTGGTCCTGACGATGATCGCCGTGGTCTGGATAGGCGTCTTCCCGCAGTCATTCATCGACTGGGCACTGCAGGCAGCAGCGGTTCTGCTGCCTCAGTAAAACCTTTTTTTGTCGCCGGTTTCAGTTTTTCCGGGCTTTCCTGGAGTTTTTATTCCGTCTTCTGTTTAAGAGCAGCAGATATCCTTTCACCTCGGTCAAAGCCGGTCGCTACTGGCATGTTCTATGGCCAGCCGGATGCCCGGCTCTCCTTGCCGTCTTCCTTCGCAGATGCAGCCATTCCCTCTTTAGAGAAGATGATGGTAGCGCCTCCTTGCAACGCATGAAGCACGAGATACCTTGCCACGCCGATAGAGTGGACCAAGCAGCAAGGATTATCTACGATATCAAAGCCGACAGGATCTGTGCTTCACTGCCTTGGGAGGTACAAAGAGTACGAGCGTTGGTACATGACATTCGAGAATAGAGGCAAATGACCTCTACATTCTCTCTGTTACCGATTTCCTTGAATATCATCTTTCTATCCCTTCTTCATCTCGGGCAGATCCTCGATTATTTCGACGTACTGCCAGACCAAGGACTTG
>Ga0074195_1000857_pt1 | contig 50976 bp, 51 predicted proteins | sample EPASupsiteHSE623_FD_64525 | JGI IMG/M metagenome (GOLD analysis project Ga0074195, IMG submission 64525) | Bioremediated contaminated groundwater from EPA Superfund site, New Mexico - Sample HSE6-23 | ecosystem: Environmental > Aquatic > Deep subsurface > Groundwater > Contaminated ...
CGAGAACATCCCTCTTTTAACGACACATTTTTCTGTGGACGAAGTCTCCAGTGCATTGAACAAAGGGTGAAATCTTTTGGTCTCTGGAATTGTCAGCTACGGGGTATACATCCCGCGATTTCGCATACGCGTAGATGAGATAGCCAGGGTCTGGGGCGATGGAGCGGACATCTCCGAAGGCCTGCGCGTCTTCGAGAAGTCCGTGCCGGATCTGGATGAGGATGCAGTCACCATTGCCGTGGAGGCGGCGCGCAATGCTCTGGCGCGCGGCAACGTCGATCCTCGCCGCATCGGTGCCATCTATGTTGGATCGGAGAGCCACCCCTATGCGGTGAAGCCGACGGGCACCATCGTGGGCCAGGCGGTCTGCACGTCGGCATCCTATACGACTGCGGACTTCGAGTTCGCCTGCAAAGCCGGAACCGCCGCCATCCAGGCGTGCCTGGGTTTGGTAGGCTCTAATAATATCGACATTGGTCTTGCCATCGGCGCAGACGTGAGCCAGGGCGCGCCGGGCGACATGCTGGAGTACACCGCAGCCGCAGGCGGGGCCGCCTACCTGATCGGGCGCGAGAACCTGGCAGCAGAGATCGAGAACTTCTATTCCTTTACCACCGATACCCCGGACTTCTGGAGGCGCGAGGGCATGCCGTACCCCGAGCACGGGGGAAGGTTCACGGGTGAGCCGGCCTACTTCAAGCACGTCTCCAGCGCCGCGCGCGGCCTGATGGAGCGCATGGGAACCAAGCCCGATGATTATGATTATGCCGTCTTCCACCAGCCCAACGGCAAATTCCCGGTGCGCGTGGCCAAGATGCTCGGCTTCAGCAAGAAGCAGATCGAGCCGGGCCTGGTGGTTCCCATGATCGGAAACACCTACTCGGGCTCCTGCCTCATCGGCCTGGCAGCGACGCTCGATATCGCCAAACCCGGGGATCGGATCTTCGTGACCAGCTTCGGCTCGGGCGCGGGAAGCGATGCCTTCTCCATCCGTGTGCTGGACGGGATCGAGGAGATTCGCTGCGGCGCGCCGTCGGTGCGGGATTACATCGGCAGCGCCCAGTATCTTGATTACGCCATGTACGCCAAGCACAAGGGCAAGCTGAGAATATGAGGTCCGTTTCCATTATCGGTGTGGGATGCACCAAGTTCGGAGAGCGCTGGGACGTCTCTTTGCGGGATATGATCGCGGAGGCCGGCGTCATGGCCATTGAGGACGCCGAGATCACGGGAGAGCAGATCGATGCCCTCTACGTGGGCAACATGAGCGGCGGGAGATTCATCGAGCAGGAGCACATAGGGGCGCTGATTGCCGACTGCGCCGGGCTCTCGCGCCTGCACGTGCCCTCCACCCGCGTCGAGGCGGCCTGCGCCTCGGGCGGCCTCGCCCTGCGTCAAGCCGTTCTGGCCGTGGCCAGCGGCTATAGCGACATTGTGATCGCGGCGGGCGTCGAGAAGATGACGGACGTCTCCTCCGGCACGGCCGCCGATGCACTCGCGTCGGCAGCGGACCGGGAGTGGGAGTGCTTCTTTGGCGCCACCTTCCCTGCGCTCTACGCCATGATGGCCAAGCTTCACATGCGCCGCTACGGCACCACGCACGATCAGATGGCTCAGGTGGCCGTTAAAAATCACCATCATGCCTGCTTTAACCCAATCGCGCAGTACCACATGGAGGTGAGCATCGAAGACGTGAACCGATCACCCCTGGTGGCGGACCCCCTGCACGTCCTGGACTGCTCGCCCATATCCGATGGCGCGGCGGCCGTCGTGCTCGCTCCGACGGAGATGGCCCGGCGCTTCGCCGACACGCCCATCAAGATCGTAGGCAGCGGCCAGGCCAGCGACACTCTGGCTCTGCACGACCGCCGCGACCTGACCACCCTGGATGCCACCGTGCACGCAGGCCGCGCCGCCTTCGCCCAGGCGGGCATCGAGCCGCGGCAGGTGGATGTGGCCGAGGTGCACGACTGCTTCACCATCGCCGAGATCCTGGCCATTGAGGACCTGGGTTTCGTGGAGAAGGGCCAGGGCGGAAAGGCCACGGAAGAAGGATTTACGGCTTTAGGCAGCAGCCTGCCCATCAACACCTCCGGCGGCTTGAAGGCCTGCGGCCATCCCGTGGGCGCGACAGGAATAAAGCAAGCCTATGAGATAGCCCTGCAGTTGCGCGGCGAGGCCGGTCGCCGCCAGGTGGAAGAGGCGGAAGTGGGCCTGGCCCATAACGTGGGCGGCTCGGGCGGAACGGCCCTGGTTCACATATTCACGAGGTAGATCATGACTACACAAGCTCCCAGATTCTGGAGAAGCATACCTCAGAGGTACAACCTTCAAGGGACGCACTGCACCAGCTGCAACGAGTATTTCTTCCCGCCCAGAAACCTGTGCCCCAACTGCCGCCGCGATGCTCACCTGGAAGAGTACGCCTTCAAAGGAACGGGCACCATTGTAACCTATACCACTATCTACAATGCCACCGAGGACTTTGAAATGCTCACGCCCTACAATCTGGCTATCATTCAGCTCGATGAAGGGCCGAGAGTCACCGGACAGATCGTCTCCAGCCCGGGTGAGATCAAGATAGGCATGCGCGTTCGGCCCGTCTTCCGCATCTTAGGAAAAGAAGGCGATCGGGGCATCATCTACTACGGCACCAAGTTCGCACCGATTCTGGAGCCGAGCTGCGCGAAGGAATGAATCCTTACGCCTCCGGGACCAGGGGTCCATGCTGCCACCTGCAGATACCGGATGAGTCAAACGCGATGAATCAAAACGGTTAGCCGATAGCGATGGCAGGATGTGCCTTTGCGGCGGCCACATTCGCTAAATCACTGTCTTTGGTCAGCATGACGGGGCCGGTCTTGACCACCAGCTCTTCGTCTTTGATCTCTTTTAAGATCTGGTTGAACTTGCTCTGTCCCTCTGCCTGCATAACCAGGAAGAAGTTGTACTCACCGAAGAGACGGTAGACGTCTCGTACTTCCGGTCTTTTTTGCAGATCGGAATATGCGGATCTTTCATAGCCGGGTCTAACTTTGATCATTGTTAATCCAATTACCATATATTTTTCCCCCACTGGAAGCAACATTGTATGCACTTCGTAGATTAATACCTTTCGCTATAGTAGTACGACTTTGCAGAAATTTGTGAGTTGATAAGAGATGGATTAGCAGTTTTAAAAATTCATCCCAATAATATCCCAATGTCATCCGCCCTGATATTAAGGCTGATATTTTTGCCGCAAAGGCAAGATTTATAGATAGGAAGATCGCAGCATACCTGGCCAATGAAATAGCCCCGACCGCAAGAGGTTTAAAGGAAAAACCATCTAGGTTGGAGTCGCAACAATTGTTTGCCAAGGTGGCGGAGCGGCTACGCAAATGCCTGCAGAGCATTACCACTCCGGTTCGAATCCGGACCTTGGCTTAAGATCTTTTTTTGAATATTAGAAAAATTTTTATCCATTGATGCCCTAACTTAGGAGGGGGATAATGATTCGTATCAATATCGACCTATTGAGTCGCCATATCGACAAAATAAATAGAATAACTGATATATTTAAGGGAAAGGCTTATATCTCCTCAGGTTATTTCATTAAGGTCCTAATTATTCAGGGGGCATAATCAGTTTTGAGTGACGCAACGGGCTATGATGCGAGCCAAATCCAGGTTCTTGAAGGGCTTGAGGCAGTCAGGCGCAGGCCTTCTATGTATATCGGCAGTACAGACACCCTGGGGCTGCACCACCTGGTATACGAAGTGGTGGACAACAGCGTGGACGAGGCCCTGGGCGGCTACTGCAAAGAGATCAATGTCACCATCCACGTGAACGGCAGCGTCTCTGTCAAAGACGATGGACGCGGCATTCCCGTGGACAATCATCCTCAATACAACCGTCCGGCTCTGGAGATCGTGTTGACCGTTCTTCATGCCGGCGGCAAGTTCGATCACGAATCCTACAGCGTCTCCGGCGGGCTGCACGGCGTGGGCGTCTCCGTGGTCAACGCCCTATCCGAGTGGCTGGAGGTTGAGGTCAGGAGAAACGGAAAGGTTTACTGGCAACGCTATGAGCACGGCAATGTGGCCTCCGACCTCGAGGTCAGAGGCACATCGGACCATACCGGCACCACGGTCACCTTCAAGCCGGACGGGACCATCTTCGAGGAGACTGAGTACAGCTTCGACACACTCTCATCCCGGCTGAGGGAACTGGCGTTCTTGAACCGCGGCCTGCGCATAACCATAAAGGATGAGAGATCCGATAAAGAGAACGACTTCCGCTACGAGGGGGGCATCGTATCCTTCGTGGAGTATCTCAATACCAACAAAGAAGCACTGCACCAGCCCCCCCTCTACTTTTCCCGCAGCAAGAACGGAACGCAGGTGGAGGTGGCTCTGCAGTACAACAACGCCTACAACGAGAACATCTTCTCCTATGCCAATAATATCAACACCCGCGAGGGCGGAACTCATCTCATGGGCTTCCGGGCGGCCTTGACCAGAACCGTGAACGACTATGCCCGAGAGAATAAGCTGCTCAAGAACGAGGCGAAGCTCGGCGGCGAGGATCTGCGCGAGGGCCTGGTGGCCGTCATCAGCGTCAAGCTTCCCGATCCGCAGTTCGAGGGCCAGACCAAAACCCGCCTCGGGAACAGCGCCATCCGGGGCATCATCGAGTCCATGGTCTCGGAGGGCCTGAAGGAGTACTTCGAGGAAAATCCGCTGGTGGCCACGACCATAGTGGAGAAGGCGGCGGAAGCCCTGCGCGCCCGCGAGGCGGCCCGCAAAGCCAAGGAGTTGACCAGGCGCAAGAATGCCCTGGGCTCCGGCGGCCTGCCCGGCAAGCTGGCGGACTGCTCCGACAACGATCCGTTGAAATGCGAGATCTATATAGTTGAGGGAGAATCGGCAGGCGGAAGCGCCAAGCAGGGCCGCAACCGCCACTTCCAGGCCATACTGCCCCTGCGCGGCAAGATCCTGAACGTGGAGAGGGCGAGGCTGGACAAGATCCTCAAGAACAGCGAGATCCGCAATATGATTGTGGCCTTCGGCACCGGCATCGGGGACGACTTCGACCTGGCCAAGGCCAGATACCACAAAGTGGTGATAATGACCGATGCCGATGTGGACGGCTCGCACATTCGTACACTTCTGCTGACCTTCTTCTACAGGTACATGAAGCCCCTCATCGAGGCGGGATACGTATTCATCGCACAGCCGCCACTCTATCAGGTCAAGAAGGGAAAACAGGTCAATTACGTTTACTCGGATAATGAGCTGAACCTGATGGTGCAGTCCATGGCCAAGCCCACCATCCAGAGGTACAAGGGCCTGGGAGAGATGAACCCCGATCAGCTCTGGGAGACGACCATGAACCCCGAGAAGAGGACCATGCTCAAAGTCACCCTGGAGGATGCCGTGGAGGCGGATCGCATATTCACCATCCTCATGGGCGACCAGGTGGAGCCAAGACGGGAGTTCATCGAAACGCATGCCAAGTACGTAAAGAACCTTGATATCTGAGGTGGCTTTTGACGGAAGTACTAGTTAACATCACTGAGGAGATGAAGTCCTCTTACATTGATTATGCCATGAGCGTGATCGTGAGCCGGGCGCTCCCCGATGTGCGGGACGGCCTGAAGCCTGTTCATAGACGCATTCTCTATGCCATGTATGAGCAGGGCATGACTCATGACCAGCCCTACAAGAAATCAGCGCGCGTGGTGGGAGACGTCATGGGTAAGTACCATCCTCACGGGGATGCGGCCATCTACGAGACCATGGTCAGGATGGCTCAGACCTTCTCCATGCGCTATCCTCTCATCGACGGCCAGGGCAACTTCGGCTCCATCGACGGAGATCCCGCTGCCGCCATGCGTTACACCGAGGTGCGGCTCTCCAAGATCGCCGAAGAGATGCTGGCGGACATCGAGAAGAACACCGTGGACTTTGTCCCCAACTACGACGGCTCGCTCAAGGAGCCGACCGTTCTGCCGGGCAAGCTGCCCAACCTTCTTCTCAACGGGTCCACGGGCATTGCGGTGGGCATGGCCACCAACATTCCGCCCCACAACCTGACGGAACTGGCCGGGGCGATCATCCATCTCATCGACCAGCCAGAAGCCACTCTTTACGATCTCATGAGATATCTGCCGGGGCCGGACTTTCCCACGGGTGCGTACATCGTGGGCCGGGCAGGCATTGAAGCTGCCTACATGACCGGGCGCGGCAGCGTCCTCATGCAGGCCAAGTCGGAGATTGAGGAAGGCTCGCGGAGCACCAAGATCGTCTTCACCGAGCTGCCCTACCAGGTGAACAAGGCCAAGCTCATCGAGGACATGGCGGAGATGGTCAAAGGAGGCCGCCTGGAGGGCATATCCGATCTGCGAGACGAGTCGGACAAAGACGGCATTCGTCTTGTCGTGGACGTCAAGAGCGGCTTCAATGTTCACGTGGTCTTAAACCAGCTGCACAAGCACACTGCGCTGCAGACCAGCTTCGGCATAAACAACATGGTTCTCATCGACGGCCTGCCGAAAGCCGTCTCCCTGAAGGAGACCCTGGAGCAGTACATCCACTACCGCTCCATAGTGATCGAGCGGCGCACCAGGTTCGATCTGGATGCGGCAGAAAAGCGCGCTCACATCCTGGCCGGGTTGCTCATCGCTCTGCGAAACATCGATGAAGTGATCAGAATAATAAAAGCCGCTGCGTCGCCGGTGGAAGCCAGGGATGCCTTAATGCAGGCATTCTCCCTGAGCGAGGAGCAGTCCAAAGCCATTCTCGAAATGAGGCTGCAGCGGCTGACGGGCCTGGAACAGGAGAAGATAGTCTCCGAGGCGGCGGAGCTGGAGAAGCTCATCGCTCACCTGAGGACGATTCTCGCCAGCAATCTGGAGATCCTGAACATCATCAAGGAAGAGCTCAAGGAGCTGTGCCGGACGTACGGAGATGCGCGCCGCACACAGATCATCGACGCCGAAGGCGAGGTTCGCCAGGAGGATCTCATTCAGGACGAGGATGTGGCCGTGACCATCACCAGCTCCGGGTACATCAAGCGCCAGCCCGTTGATGCCTACCGCATGCAACGGCGCGGCGGGCGCGGGGTCATCGGGGCGGAGACCAAGAGCGAAGAGTTCGTGACGGACGTCTTCACCGCCTCCACCAAGGATTACCTGCTCTTCTTCACGGACAAGGGCAAGGCCCACTGGCTCAAGGTTTATGAGATTCCGTCTCTGGGGCGCGCCACGCGCGGCAAGTCCATCGTGAACCTCCTGCAGCTGGAGCCGGACGAGAAGATGACCGGCGCCATCCCCGTGAAGAGCTTCGAGTCTGGGTACATCATCCTGGTGACCCGCAGCGGCAGCATCGTCAAGATGCCTCTGCAGGCCTTCAGCAATCCGCGCAAGGGCGGCATAAAGGCGGTCAACCTCAAGGGCGACAGCCTCGTCTCGGCCAAGCTCACCGACGGAAATCAGGAGCTTTTGGTGGCCACCAAGTTCGGCAAGGCCATTCGCTTCAAGGAGAGCGGTGTGCGGGCCAGCAACCGCGGCACCATGGGCGTGCGGGCCATCAGCCTCAACCTGGGAGACGAACTGATCAGCATGGATGTGATCAACCCGGCATCCAATTCCACCCTGCTCACCGTCACCAACCAGGGATACGGCAAGAGAACCGAGCTGGGAGAGTATCCCCAGCAGAGCCGGGGCGGCAAGGGCGTGAAGAACATCGATGCTCGCAAGGGTTTTGTCTGCTGCACCACCACGGTCTCCGAGGATGACGAGCTGCTGGTGACGACCAAGGACGGAGTGATGATTCGCATACCGACGCGCGAGATCCGCGTGCAGGGCAGGTCCACGCAGGGCGTGCGCATCATGAACGTCAAGCCCGGCGATGAGGTGGCGGCGGTGGCGAGGATTACATAGGGACCCCATCGTCATCTTTTAAACTTTTGATCTTTTCTGAGAAAAAATTCCATTAGTGCCGCCGCATGCTATCGATTGTCATTCTCCCAAGCAGGAAGCTTTATATAGAATCATAACCTCATCAATTGTTGATGGAGCTAAGCACAATCGTCTACTGCATAACCATCAAATCTGGTTTAGAACGGCCCCTTTTCTAATCTTAGCTCAGGCTATGGACAGCTAGTGATAATAAACTCAGATCTTATGGTCGGAGTTTCCATATCATACATTGCCAACAGGCGGCTGTCTTCCTCGCCGCATAGAATTATAAATTCAGTAATATAAAATATTGGAGGTGACTCGCAATGATGAATCGCACCATGAAATTGCTCATGCTCTCGGACATATTCGTACTCACTGGCTTCGGGCTGATCCAGCCCATACTGGCCATATACATAAACGACGGCGGCGTGAGCGGAGGCAGCATGCTCTCGGCAGGCCTTGCGAGCGCCTTGTTCCTGTTCACCAAATCCATGGTGCAGCTGCCCTTCGGGCGCTATGTGGACAACCAGCCCGGCAAGACGAAGTGGCTGATCCTGGGCACCCTGCTCATGGCCCTGGTGCCGGTGATCTACGTCACGGCGCACAGCATCTACCAGGTCTACCTGGCCGAGATGATCTACGGCCTTGGAAGCGGCCTGGCGTACCCAACATGGCTCGGCCTGTGGTCCGCCAATCTGGACAAAGGGCAGGAGAGCTTCCAGTGGTCGGTCTACTCCACGTCCACGGGCCTTGGCACGGCGGCCACGGGCGCGGCCGGCGCGGCGGTGGCCAGCCTGGTGGGCTTCTCTGCCACCTTCATCCTGGCAGGACTGCTCTGCCTGCTAGGATGCGCGGCCCTGCTGGTGATGGAGCGAAGGAGCGCGAGGGCAGCGGAGGACTTGGGGGGTGCGGCCCGTTTCCGTAGAGATGGGAGGGGCCTTGGAGCCGTTCCCTTTTTGATTCCGCTTTTCGTTTTATTTGGGATTAAGTCAGATTGTGATTTGCAGCAAAATTCGCGCGCCTTTGCAGTATCTTTTCGCCCATTCAAATAGATCCGATTCTCTTGAAACTCTTTCCTTCATTAACAGCCAAAATAGTTGATGAGAAAAGAATAATTAGATCGCAAATCGTGTCTCAGATTATTTTTTATAAATTTAGATATTATTCGCAAGTAGTCTTATTTATCAGGGATCGATAGATATCGATATTACCAATATTAGCGAAGACAAGATATTGCGAATATTAATAGAGCCATTCGAAAGGATTTAATATTCTATAAAAGAATGCTCGCCTATCTCAATTATAAAGAAGGAGGGACTGAGATGGATGGATGGAATTGGCTAATTCCCAATATTAACTGGCTTGTCGCAGCACTAATACTGATACTGGTCTGGTGTGCGTATAAATTTTACAACGAAAAAAAAGGAAAAGCGGACGAAAAATGCATACTTCAATATGTAATATTTAGCGTATTGGATTTCACACTACTAGCGATATTGCTATTGCACACTTACTTCAAACAGGATTTGCTTATCCTCCCCGTAGTGGGAATTGCCAGCTTCTGCATACCTCTTCTCCTCTCCTTCTGTGATGAGTATAACCTCGGGACCCGATTGGACAATGGAGAAGTGAGGAAAAGCATTGCCATATCGTTTACTGTAGTATACTTGATAATGCTGAGCTTGTTCTTTTTCAGTGTAACGATTGCCCCTCACAACAGCCTTCCAGGCGCGGACATTCCGCAGATTGCAGCTGCAAGCACAATGGGCGAAAATTCGTCTGATGCTTTGGAAAAGGTTCCTAATGCAGGAAAGGCCGCCTTCGTCCTGCCACTGTTCTTTGAAGCAACTTCAACAATGCGTTCGCAGGGTGGAGACACAACAGGATTCAAACCAGATGGTAATCCGTCTGATGAAACGGCTTCGCAGACACTCGATAAAACGAAAAGCACTAAAGGAACAGGAACAGACGCCGAGGCAACAGAGTCCAGCGGCAATAACGATAGCCAGGAAAAGCAGACAGAAGCCACTGGCGAGAATAACCAACAGGAGACAGGCAATAGCGCATTAATGGCAAAAATCCCAGATGAAGCCCTAAAGGATATCTTTGTTAACTTTCTCTACGTCTATATTATAATAATCGGATTCTACTTCGGTTCACGAGTTTTCGAGGACTTCGCGGGAGTAAAGATGGCGAAAGAACTGAAGGATTTCGACCCGGTGGATCTCTTGAGGAAGAGGTATGTGATGGGAGAAATATCCACGAGCGATTACAGCAAGAGAATCGCAGAAATTCAAAGGCCCTTTGGGCTCGAGATCTCATTCAACGTTGACAAAAATCTTGTCAGAATCACCAATCTGGGAGGACAAAAGCCTGTCGGCAAGATTGAAAATTTGGTTATCGATGGTATTATCGCCAAAAAAAGCGATGGAACTTCGCTGAAAGGAACAGCGATGCCGGAAGGACATACGGATATAAATATTCAACCTATCACCAAGGACGATAAAAAACTAAGATACGCTATCTGGATCATCACCGATACGGGCATTGATATTAGGAAAAATGTTGAATCAACCGAATTCTAAGAAAGCAGAGGCTATCAGAAAAGCTGCGTGCTCCGCCCGCAATGTACATGAAAGGGCTCAGGAGGAGCCTTTTCAATTATTTGCTAATTTCTGCAATTTTTCCTGAAGGCGTAAGCCCACAAGAGAGATTCAGCGAGATCTAATTCGGGCCGGCACCTTGCAGCAACGCCTAAATAATCCTGGTGCGAATAATTAACCGATGCATTCCGAAGACAAAGCAGAAGCAGGAGCCCTTTCCGTACAGGAGTTGCATGAGATCTACGATCCGGTAAAAGAGCAGATCCGAACGCGGCTGGGAGAGTTCAGGCATATCTGGGAGAGCGCAAGCGAGGAAGAACTCTTCCGGGAGCTGGTCTTCTGCCTGCTCACGCCGCAGTCCAAGGCCAAGACCTGCTGGAAAGCGGTGCAGCGGCTGGACCGAAAGTGCATGATCTCTGAGGGAGAGCCATGCCAGATCCAGGAGGAGCTGGTGGGTGTCAGGTTCAACCAGAGAAAGGCCGAGTACATCTGCCTGGCCAGGGCCATGTTCTGCGAGAGGCCCTTGCACTCAACGCTGGCCGCGTTCTCCAGCCCCTTCGCGGCCCGGGAATGGCTGGTGGCGAATGTGAAGGGATTGGGATACAAAGAAGCCAGCCATTTCCTGAGAAACATCGGCCTTGGAGAGGATCTGGCCATCCTGGACCGGCACATCCTCAAGAACCTCGCTCTGCTGGGAGTCATCGAAGAGGTTCCAAGCTCGCCGACGAAGAGGATCTACCAGGAGATTGAGAAGAAGATGACGACCTTCTCCAGGCAAGCGGGAATTCCCATGGGAGAGCTGGATTTATTGCTGTGGTACAAGGAAGCGGGAGAGGTTTTCAAATAGAGTTTATTTTACGAACTTCAATATCCGCTAATCTGAAAAACTCAAGAGATCCGTCGTCCGGATAGTCCTCATGATAAACCACCCGCACGATGCCCGCATTTATCAGCATCTTTGTGCATAAGGTGCAGGGCTGATGAGTGCAGTAGAGCGTGGCGCCCTCGATGCAGACTCCGTGAATGGCCGCCTGAATGATGGCGTTCTGCTCCGAGTGCACGGCGCGACAGAGTTCATGGTGGGTGCCGCTGGGATACTGGGCGCGCGGACATCCATTTTCGTCGCAGTGCGCCAAGCCCTTGGGAACGCCATTATACCCGGTGGAGAGAATTCTCTTCTCCTTGACCAACACCGCGCCGGCGTGCCTTCGCAAACACGTGGACCGGCTGGCCACCACCCGCGCAATCTCCATGAAGTAATCATCAAGCTCTGGTCGGTGCATCGCATTACCTATCTTATTCTAAATATTTTAAATCAATTGCGGTCAGGGAACGGATGAGGCGTTGCGGCGGAAGATTAATATTTGTTTCCCCACCCCATTTTGAGGATATGTCGATTCACTGGGCTGATGTCATCGCCGAGAAGCTTGAGAGCAGCGGCCCTCATACTATTGCCACGGGCATAACCCCATCGGGTCCCGTGCACATTGGAAACATGCGCGAGGTCATGACCGCGGAAGCAGTCTATCGGGCTCTGCAGGACAGAGGCGTCGAGGCGCGGCTGATCTACATCGCCGACACCTACGACCGACTGCGCAGGCTATATCCCTTCTTGCCGGAGAGCTTCAAGGAGCACATCGGCAAGCCGCTATCCGAGATTCCCTGCCCCACGGGATGCTGCGGCAGCTACGCCGACCACTTCCTGAGCCCCTTCCTGAAGAGCATGGAGCGGCTGGGCATCAAGCCGGAGGTTTACCGCGCCGACGTGCTCTACAAAGAAGGAAAGTACGTGGATGCCATCAAAACGGCGCTCTCCCGCAGGGACGACATCGCCCGCATCCTGAAAGAGGTCTCGGGGCGAGAGGTGCCGGCGGGCTGGAGTCCCTTCGACGCCATCTGCTCCGCTTGCGGACGAACGAACACCACTCACGTCACGGGCTTTGATCCGGACAGGGAGACCGTGGACTACGAGTGCAAGTGCGGCTCCAGGGGCACCGTCTCCATGCGGGGCGGCGGAAAGCTGGTCTGGCGCGTGGACTGGCCAGCCCGCTGGCCCATATTCAAGGTCACCGTGGAGCCCTTCGGCAAGGACCATGCCACGGCAGGAGGCTCCTACGACACAGGCAAGAGGATCAGCGAGGAGATCTACCACTATCCGGCTCCATTCCCCATGGTCTACGAGTGGATTCACCTCAAGGGCGTGGGCGCCATGCACAGCTCCACGGGGATCGTCGTCACCATCCAGGAGATGCTGGATGTAGTGCCGCCCGAGGTCCTGCGCTACCTGATCATCCGCAACAAGCCCGAGAAGCACATCGAGTTCGACCCGGCGCTGCCTCTGCTCTCCCTGGTGGATGAGTACGACCAGAGGAAGGGCGACGAGCGGGCGATCGAACTGTCCAACATCAGCAAGAGCGGACCCTTCGAGATACCCTTCCGGCACATGGTCACCGCGGTGCAGATCGCGCGCGGCGACGAGGACACTCTCTTCAAAGCCCTGAAGAGGTCCGGCTACGATGTCGTGTCCCGGCGCGAGGAGATAATGGGCCGGGCGCGCAATGTTCAGACCTGGCTCGACAAATATGCTCCGGCGTACGTCAAGTTCCAGGTGCACGAGACGCTTCCGGCGGCAGTAAACAACCTCATCCCGGAAGAGAGACGGGCTCTGGGCGTCCTGGCCGATCAGATCGACGATAAGACCGCCGCTGAGATTCACGACCTGGTTTACGCCGTGGCCAAGGACCAATCTCTGGACGCCAAGAAGTTCTTCCAGGCCATCTACCTGGCCTTCCTCGGCGACCGGCAGGGTCCCAAAGTAGGGTGGTTCCTGGCGAGTCTGGAACGCGATTTTGTGAAGGAAAGGCTGAAGGAAGCTTCAGCCTCCGCAAGCTGAATCGGGCCGAATGCGAATGCCAAAGAAGTGATTTGTCGAGGGCGCTATGTGGCATAAGATCTACCTCTCCGGGCCGCTCTTCTCCCAAGCGGAGATCGACTGGGGAAGACATGTCAAGGGCTTCCTGGAAGAGCGTTTGAGAATAGAGGTGGTCTGGCCCCATGAGTTTGCCTCAGGCTCTATGGAACAGATCTTTCAGGCCAACTTGCTCGCCATGTCCGGGTGCGACCTCATGGTGGCGATGCTGGATGGCCCCCAGGTGGACGACGGCACCGCCTGGGAGATCGGATATTTCTTTTCCCAAAGCAAGTTGGTTATCGGGCTGCGCACGGATTTTCGCCGCGCCGGTGAGTGCGATGATGCAAAAGTCAACCTCATGGTGGAGCGCTCGTGCCGCCATGTGGCAAGAAGCCCCGAAGAGCTGGCCCAAAGTCTGGAGAGGCTCCTGGATTGATCCAGCCCGTCTTCAACGCCCCGCTGCTCCTGGTGGAAGGTGAGCAGCGCATCCTGGTGGCAGCCGACCTGCATCTGGGCCTGGAGTTCGAGCTGTGGCTGGGAGGCGTCAGCATCCCAAGCCAAACCCCCAAAATCCTGGCAAGGCTGCGGCAGCACCTGGAGGAGATCAGGCCGGACAGGCTTCTCCTGCTGGGAGACGTCAAGCACAACGTTCCCAAGACCAGCTGGCAGGAGCGAAGAGAGATCCCCGAATTTTTGCGTGCCCTCTCCCGAGATGTCAAGGTGGAGATTGTTCCGGGGAACCACGACAGCAATCTTGCGGACATGGCCCCGCTGGGCGTTCAGATAAGGCCCTCCTCGGGCTACGTCCTGGACGGCGTGGGCTACTTTCATGGCCACACCTGGCCGGACGAGAAGGTCATGCGAGCGGGTCTGCTGGTGGCAGGACACCTGCACCCGGCCGTCCGGCTCAAGGAGCCGATCGGCTCCGCCCTGACGAGACCCGTCTGGGCCAGAGCACCGCTTCTGCCCGATGTTGTGCAAAAGCAGTACGGCATTGCAGCGGAGGCGGAACTGATCATCGTGCCCGCCTTCAACGAACTGTGCGGCGGCCTGCCCCTGAACGAACCGGATGAAGAGCTGCGCGGTCCGCTCCTGACAATGGCAAACCTCGACTGCACACGCATATTTCTGCTGGACGGCACGAATCTGGGCTTGCTGGCAGAGATTAAATCTGCAGAGAAGAATCGGCCGGGGCGACGCTAGCGGCAGAAGGGGAGCAAGAATTATTACCCTTGCCCCGGAAGCATTTGATGAAGCAAATAGGAGATCAAGATGGTGAGCGAGAGAGAGAAGCTTTTGGAGCTGTTGAAGAGCAAGTCTCTGGAGATCAGAAAAGTCACACTTTCGTCGGGCCGGAGCAGCGACTACTACATCGATTGCAAACGCGTCACCCTGAGCCCGGAGGGTGCCTTTCTAACGGCCAAACTGATGCTCGACATGATCGGGCCGGAGGTTTCTGCCGTGGGCGGTCTCACCCTCGGGGCGGACCCGATCGTATCATCCATTGCCGTTTTGAGCCATCTGCAGGGCAGAAACATTGCCGCCCTGATCGTGAGAAAGGAGCCCAAGAAGCACGGCACCATGAGCTATGTGGAAGGTCCGATCCTGGAAAAGGGCGCAAAGGTGGCCGTAGTTGAGGACGTCGTCACTTCGGGTGCATCTCTCCTGCGAGCCGTGGAGCGCATTGCAGCTGCCGGATACCAGCCCGTGCAAGTTCTGACCATCCTGGATCGACAGGAGGGTGGCAGAGAGGCCATTTTAGAGAAGGGATTCGAGCTGCAAGCACTTTTCACCCGAGAGGACTTGAAGATTAAAAAACAGGATTAAATAAACGATTGTGGAAGAAAAACGGCCAATAAATGATGTAAAAAAAGCCACGAACGAGTTTTCAGATTCAGTAGCTGACGGCCTTCTGGCACGGCGTTCGGAAACGTAATTTTTGGGGTCCTCAGAGCCGGGGCCGATCCCCGACCGGCTCCTCTCCGCCATTTGGCTCAACGGAAGGCTCACCTTCATGGACTTCTCGATCCATCTGTCCGGATGGCCCGTCACCCGTCATTCCTGACATCACCTCAGGGGGCATTGCGCCGTCGGGTGTACTATTGCCAGGGATTGATCCATCCGGAACGACACCGCCGGGCGTTAAAACACCACCGGGTATAACCTCACCGGGTATTATGCCGCCGGGAACCGTTGGGACCGGAGTCACGCCGCCAGGAGTTAGCTGGGGCTCCGTAGTTACTCCGCCCGTTGCCGTGAAGGGAGCCTCCAATTGCAGGCTGCGCCAAGTTCCATCGTCGCTATAGGCAATCTGAGAGACTATCCAATATGTCCCGCTCTGCTCGGCTCGGATGGGGTAGCTGACTGGTGAAAGGGCCCCAGGATAGAGCTCTGCGGTCTGGCTGCCCGGCATATCGCTCACCACGCCACCGGGAAGGTTGGGCGTGATCACTGCCTCCGTGGAATTGATCCCGTTGTAAACCAGCGAGACCGTCACCATCACGGTGTCTCCCACGGCTGCCGGGGAAGGCACCTGCTGGCTGGCAGTGAGCTCAGCACTCGCCAGCCCACCAATTCCCACTACCAGGAGCAGAATAATGGGCACTATTCCCAAATGCTTCATCAGCACGTTATTCTTTAGTCATCGAGATTTAAAGATACCTGTCATACGAGGTTGATATGAGATAATTGCTCGGATTCCATGACCATAGACAAGATTCAGCCGGCTGACCCCCCCAGGTCCCCGAAGGCGGCTATACATAAAATACTTATTTGGTTCGGAGATATGCTGCTCTGATGGACGTCTCTTTCTCAGCCTGGCGGCACTCGCGAGAAGAGAGCTTGCAGCTCAAAGGAGATAGCTTCTCCTTTCTCTTCGATAGGCGCTACACTAATAGGCTCAATCGAATGAGCCGGGTCTTCTTCGAGGCGTACGTCGTCGCCACCAAGGAACTGGCCGCGCAGGAGGATCGCTTCCCGAGCCTTAGCGAGATAGATGCCAAGATGGAGAGCGGAGCCGTTTACGCCTTTAAAGACCGCTTGATGAAGAATACGGAGTTCTTCGAGGAGGTAAAGATCTCCGGCGTCTCTTACCTGGTTCCTCGCGCGCTGAAGTTCATCGACGTCACAGGAACCTACACCGATCTTATCCTGAGCTTCGATGAGGGTGCCGTGGTGATGCCCACTCGCAGAAAGACGCCGGCACCCCCGGAGCTGGAACCGTTGCCGGCTGAGAGAGTAATAGAACCCGAGGCTCAGGAGACGGAAGAAGCAAAACCAGAGCCCCTGGCCCAAGTGAAGACGGAAGAGCCGCCCACAACACTGGTTTCCTATCCGCCGCATATTCCGGAGACCTTTACAGAGATTGAGGAGCCGGCCGGGCTTCCAACCGCTGCGGCCCCCGTGCCCGAACTCACACCGGCAAGGGCTGAACCGGCACATCCACCGCAAGAAGCAGCAACCTTCGCCGCGCCCAAGAAAAAGCCCGACTCCAAAAATGATGATGCCAAGAATGCGGGATTCAAGCTGCAGCCGCTGATGATTGCCCTGGCGGGCCTGACCATACTGCTGGTGGCTGGTGCGGCGGTGTTCCTCGCGGGTGGTCCAGTGCCGCCGGGCGCGCCGATCATGGTGGAATACAAAGCATATCTCTCCAACAGCAGCAATGAAAGTTATCTGGGACTGGACATCAGCAACCCCAAGGGAATGCCAAGCGAAATGGAGATGATGCTGCCGCAGAACATCGATCAGAGCATCAGTTCGCGCGGAGGAACCGTGACCATTTCGCATGCCAGGAATACGGCGGTGCGCTTGAATTCCAGCAGCGATGCCAATGTAAAAATCTATTTGATGGGCAATTGGACGACGATCCCCGTGAGCCTCAGCCTGGCAACGCCCGCAGGCTACGACAGCAGCCTGGTGGTGCACGGCAAGGACTACTTTGTGACGCGCAAGAACGACTCCCTCATCCTGATGTTCAACCTAACCGGAGAAGGCGTCAGCTTTGAGCAGAGCTTCAACCAGAAACGCTAGCCTGGCGGCGAGGGTGAGGAGGATCGACGCGGACGCGACCCTGAAGAGGATCATATCCTGCGGCCTCCTGGACAAGAGCCGCAAAGTTCTGGAAAGGGGCGGCTATGTGGAGATTCCGGTGACGGGACCGGTCAGCGGCTGCGACATAATCCAGCAGGGCGAGCCGTCGTTTTACAGGAGCGCGCCCGATCTCGCCGAGGGCCTGATCGGGAAGCTGCCGGCAAAGTGCATGGATCTTCTTCCGCGCGGCTGGTACATCCTGGGAGATGTAATAGTCGTAAAGATCCATGCGGATCTCACGCCTTATCAATCCCACATCGGACAGGCACTTTTGCATTTTTATCCCCGCTGCAAGACGGTTTTGCGCGACTACGGCATCGAGGGAAAGCTTCGCGAACCAAGACGTGAGATCATTGCCGGCACGGGCACAGAGACCATTCACAAGCAGAATGGAGTGCTCTTCAAGCTGGATGCCGGGAAGGTGATGTTCTCCGCAGGGAACCTGAGAGAGCGCATGCGCATGAGCCGCTTTGGCCAGGGCGAGTTCGTGGTGGACATGTTCGCCGGCATCGGCTACTTCTCGCTGCAGATGGCCGTGCATGCCCGGCCTCGCAAGGTCATGGCCATCGAGCTGAATCCCGTTGCCTTCGATTATCTGCGGCAGAATATCTCGCTCAACCGCGTGGAAGAGATCGTCGAGCCGGTGCTCGGCGACTGCGCGAAGGTGACGCCGCAGGGAGTTGCGGACAGGGTGGTGATGGGCATGGTTCAGGTGACGAACAGATATCTGCAAACGGGCATCTCGGCCCTGCGACCCGGTGGCACGCTGCACTACCACCAGACGATCCCCTCCCGCCAGTTTCCCGGTGCGGCTGTGCAGGATGTGACGGATGCGGCGCAATCATTGGGAAAGAAAGCCGAGATCCTGCAGTGCATCAGGGTCAAAAAGTACTCTCCCGGCATGGTTCACGCCGTGATTGATGCGCGAATCGACAAGGGCAATTAGTCAAGGATGCATCTATAATGTTATGATCGCCACCTGGCTCGGGCATTCCTGTTTCCGTCTGATGACGCAAAACGGCATAACCGTGATCATGGACCCATTTCATGAAGAGGAGGTCGGCTATCCATTGCTTCGCTTGCATTCAGACATAGTCACCGTGAGCCACGAGCATGAAGATCACAACAACGTCGCCGGCGTATCGGGCCATCCGCAGGTGATACGAGGGCCGGGGCGCCACAAGGCTTTGGGCATCGAATTCCTGGGAGTGGCATCAAGCCACGATGATGCAGGCGGCGGGTTGCGGGGCCAGAACACCATCTTCTGCTTCAGTCTGGACGGTATCAGGATCTGCCATTTGGGAGATCTTGGCGGGCCCCTAAGTCGGCCACTGTTGCAAGCGATCGGACCTGTGGATCTGCTCTTCCTGCCCGTGGGCGGAAGATACACCATCGATGCCGTCGGCGCAGATGGGGTGATGAGACAGCTTCGTCCAGTTGTGGCTGTGCCCATGCACTACCGGACGCGGAACCTGAGCTTTGAACTGGACGGCGTTCACGATTTTCTGAAAGGCCGCACTGTTCGCGGACCCGTGAAATTTCTGCAACTTGAGAGAGAAGATCTGCACGAAAAAGGATGGGTGGCGCTCCTCAGTTGCCCTGAAGCCGGCGTGGCCGATGGATCGATAGATTAATAACCACCTGCTGCAAGGTTAGTGGCGAAGCCCGGTAGTGTAGCGGTCAATCACAGGAGGCTCTGGACCTCTTTACCTAGGTTCGAATCCTGGCCGGGCTACTTTTCCAATATGATTTTGAGATTCCGAATCGGTTTGAGATTCTAGATTCGACAACTTTGTCTCTTTTGAACCATTCCGGAAGACATTTCCAAAACGGGCTCCGGTCAGGGCTCCAGCCTGCTTCGCCGCAGCTCGTCAAGAGCATCAGGAGTGAGCCTGACCTCGGCCAGCTGAACGGCACCCATGGAAGAGATCATCCTGGTCATCATGTCCGAGAATGACCGACCAAGAGCCTCGTCGCGACTGGACAGGACCATGGACAGTGCGCAGGACATGTTGTAAGCCGTCCAGCTCGCATAGGTGAAATGGACCATCAGATCCTCCAGCCCTCCCTCGATCCAGGGGCTTTCCGAGTCCGGCCAGATTATCCTTGAACGGATCTCTGTCATGCTCCGGATCTCCGCCTCAAACTGAACTAACCCTTCTGCCATAGATCCACGTCCAGGCCAATCGAGATTTCCACTGGCCATATTATTATCCTTATCATCTATCGTGACCTCTTCCCTGATGAAGATTGCCGTTACAACCACCGGTTTGCTGGGATGGTCGTTGGTGCATTTCGGCCGACCAAGATTATGACTTTAAATAACTATCCACTTATCGAAAACTAGATATATCTATAATTAATAAAGGATATGATTACCGTGTATCGTGCTGTAGCGACCTGGACATTAGAAACCGATTAAGCCCAAGTTTCGTCAAAATGGTTCCGGACGTATCTGGTGTAAATGTCACCCTCGTCGACGTCCGGACCATAGGACCAAAAGGCGCCGCGAATTGGCCGCAGGTCTTCGGTCGGTCCTAGTGTGCGCGTGCTCTTTGAAGCGATCTCTCCAGTCTAATCGGGTTCGCAAGAGGACAGCCTGGCACGGAGCAGGGATGTGCAAGAATGAACAAGAGCAGGCCCCTCATCAAAATGATGTTCGGGTCCCCGTAAAATGGGTGCCGTGCAAAAATCCGGTGCTGCCTTGTGAAGTTTTGCATATCATCTCCAGGGCGAGATGAAACGAACCGCGAGAGCGGGATCGTTCCTCTGAGGAGGGCGCTGTTGGAGCGGCGTTTGTCTCGGCCCATTCATACCTGCTTTTCTGTTTTGGCCGAAAGCTTTGATGAGATCATCGATTGACGGCCTTAGGAGTTGAAGTAGGCCTGATGCAGCGCTCTTGAGCCTATCGCGAATGGAGGCATCAATTCCCGCTATGCCGGCAGAAAAGACTATTGAGACGATGCCGTTCTTTGCCGACTACCAGAACACGGGCAAAAAATTTATATCCCATCACTACCCCAAAGTTAGTATATACAAGTGATTATAAGGTGATTCAAGATGTGGGACAAGAGATATCCATCCATATTCGACATATTCGAGAACTTCGCCAAAGGGTTCCCCTTCGAGCGGAAGGAGAAGTTTGAGGACGATTGGTTCAAGGAGCCCTTTGAAGACATGATCAAGAGGTTCGAGGAATCCATGCCGGAGGACTTCAAGGAGTTTGTACGCGAGGAAGAGACGCCGGGCGGAGTGTCACGCCGCTATGGCCCCTTTGTGTACGGCTTCAGCTACACCGCTGAGCCGGGAAAGGAGCCGACCTTCCAGGAATTCGGCAACATCAAGCCGTCCCATCGCGGCATCGAGCCGAGCCAGGGCCGCGAGCCGCTTGTGGACGTCATGAGCGAGAAGGACAAGTTCAAGATCTTTGTCGAGCTGCCCGGAGTGGATAAGGATAAAGTAAAGCTCGATGTGGCCGAAGACAGCGTACAGATCAGGACGGAGGATGAGAAAAAGTTCTACAAGATGATCCCCCTCGAATCTGCCGTCGATGCAGACAGCGCCAAGGCCACCTACAAGAACGGCGTCTTAACCCTTGAGCTGGACAAGAAAGAGAAGAGAAAAGGAAAGGAAGTAAAGATCGATTAGACGGCGGCCTGGGCCACCGATTTTTATTTTTCAAGAATCATATTATTTTGATATCTGTTCAGATATTCCATTTCATGCGGCCATTTTGTATTATTTGCATAGATCCTTATAATTCACCAGAGCATGTTTTTTGATTGATAGATAATCAGTGCCAAAATACACACACCTAATTTGGCAAAAGAATTTTTGGAAAAACGGAGGCTCGGATTGCCGACACCAGGTGTGCCAGCCAACCCGCTTTGTGGCTTGTCGAATCCGTTTTATGACGATTTATCAAGATACGCTGCAGTGGATTCCGTCTGCGTGGCATTGTAGGTCAGATCGAGGGAATCATAGCCGCTCTTCTCGAAACTGAACTGCCAGATTCCCGGCACCCCGCTGATGACTGCAGTACCGCTGGACCCGGTCTTACCTTCGAAGCTATTTCCCGCAGCATCGGTTCCAGAAATCGTCACACCTGAAAGAAGATCGCCATCGATAGATCCATCATGCATGTAGATCGTCAGGTCGACGGGATTCTGAGAGGACGCCTCCGAGGAGGGAGCCTCGGAGGATGACTTCTCCAGGTAAGCGGCAGTTTCTTCGCTGGTTGTTGCATCGTACTTCAGGTAAAGCGGCTCATAGCCGTCCTTCTCAAAGGTGAATGTCCAGGACCCAGGCTCGCCTTTTATGGTTGCAGAGCCGTCAGAGTCCGTTGTTCCTTCGAATGCATTGCCCGAGGCACCGGTTCCAGTGATCTGAACACCGGAGAGCAGCGTTCCATTGAGATCTCCGTCATGAACGTAGACGGTAAGAGCTACCTCGGTGGTGGCAGATGCCAGCATGGTCACCGAGCCAAGCAACAATAGGGTTGCCAAATAATGCCATACACTCATATCAGTTTCCTCGATATTTTCATAATATTTTTATACTTCTTTCACATTCGATTGCAATTCTCGGATGGATCTTCGCGTTTTCAGTTTTCAGTATGTCGCGGGAGCCGTCAGATGCAATTGTCCTGCAGATAGCAATCCTGCAAACAGCACTACTCTCGGAACCATATAAGAAATTATGACAGAACGAACGATGCAAGAATTTCAGGAGATCCATCGGATTATCGTTCCATATTTGCTGAAAACCGCCAAAACCGTTCTGTAACAAAATTTACGACCTTTTTTTGATATTTCGTTTTGGCCTTTGCCCTGCGAGATCTTATTCAAAGATTGAAATGCTTAGATGAGATTTGATTTATCCAATACGGGAGAATGGGATTGGTTATCTGCGCTGCAAATCGCCCTGCATTTTGGCGTGTTTAGCGCCATCTCTCTTGCCGAAATGGCCTCAGAGATACAGCAGAATGGGCCGCAGAATGCATTCATGCCCGTCCTTCATTGATGCCGGACCTCTGCGGGCCGGCAAGTTGAGGCGGTGCAGAGGGGGACTGACAAGGAATGATCCGGGACAGCTTGGAGGCCGCTTATCGAAAACCGGAATGTCTGAGACAACGGCTTCAATAAAGACCGAACACGGGATGCAACAGCGCCCAGCATTCACACCGCCGATCGCCACGCATTCGATCAAATCTCCCGAGCACCGGGTCCTGCAATCCTCAACTCGCAAAAAGGGGCCGGTGACAATGAATAACATGGCGAGATTTCTGCTCAAAAAATACCTATGCAAGAGCTAGATGAGATTCATATGATCCAAAAAAGGAGACCAAACCGTCAACAACACATCAATATGAAAAATAGCTACTTAAATCAAAACCGTCTAAGTAGGGTACATGCACAGGGTGAGTGGGGTTAACGGATTGAAAATGGAGAGTGAAGAGATGAAAGAAAGAGACTCATGCCCGATATTGGGCAGCCTGAAGAGATTGGCACAAAACAAATACTGCGACCTGATCCTCCTTTGCTCTGTGGCCGCAGTTTTTGGCATGCTTCTCGCGGTCTCCACCATCGGTTAGAAGACAAGAAGACATATCGAGCAGGTAAATCCGGCTCAAATGTCTTCCCTATTTTCGATTCGCTTTTCAAAGCTGTGACACATGATCCGAAATCCCCTCGCAGATCCGATCAATCCGGGTCAAATAACCAATATATCAAGTATTTTTTTCCGAATCGTATAGGCAGCACTATATGCTTGATACTGCTCGCATTTATTGCCATATTATTTGACCGCATTCAAGAGCTGCATTTCCTGGCCATATCTCATGGTGGCATCCTGCAGTTCATCCAACTTACAGGAATTACTTGGTATGATAAATAACTACTAATAGGAATACATCGCCAAAGATAATATGCCAGAAGATGCCGTTTATCAGAGAGAAATAATGGCAGCCCTTGACAAGTACAAGACTGCTTACTCAAAGAAAGATGCAGATATGTTGCTGGCCGTAACCGATGAAGGCTTCTTCGGTTTCGGCTCAGGGCCGGATGAGAAGGTCGGCAATCTGGAGGAGCTGAAAAGGCAGCTCTATCGGGACTTTGCCCAGAGTGACAACCTGGACATCGATTTCGGCCCCATGGCCGTCGGACACGACGGCAGCGTTGCCTGGTGCGGCGGGAACTGCACCATCTCAGCCACGGTGGGTGGCGAGAGGCTGAGGCTGGTGGGCAGGATGACGGCTGTGCTCCGCAAAGTGGGAAGCGATTGGCTCTTCGCACACACGCATTTCTCGGTTCCGGACAGAGGGCAGGCGAAAGGGCAGTCATTTCCGGCCCAAAGTAGCTAGAGCAAAGGTTAACTATTTTTGAGTCGGTTAGCGTTTATGACTTCGTGGGTAGTTCGAGCCGGAAAATATGGAATCGATGAAGGCCTGAATCTGAAGAAAAATCTGGCTTCAATAAGATGGGATGATTTTCCAGAAAAGCTCAACACTCTGAACAAAGATGATTTGCGTGAACATTTGGTCAAAACCTATCCAAATGAGGCTGAAGGTCGCCTTCGCAACTGGCTGTCCCAACTATATTCTTTTGGCAACGAAATCCGCAAAGGAGATATAATCATCCTGCCTTTCAAAAACCAGCTAACCATAGCCGCGGGAAGAGTGACAAAGCCCTACTGCTTCGAATCTGCTCTAATATCAGCTGATAATCATACGCTTTTGCACCACATTATCAGCGTTGAGTGGCGTGTAAGTGATCTACTGCGTGCCGACCTCAATGAAGAGACTTTAAGACAGTTGAACCGTCCTCCAACTGTATTCAAGATAAATGCCTATGCAGAAGAATGCATAATTAATGCGGCTCTAAAAAGAGATATTATCATTTGAAAATTCAAATAATATGTATATATTTCCGATTTCATTAACCTCTGATTTTGAGTCCACCATAATTTGCGGGCATTAATATTGGCCCCATATTCGGTCAAGAGACAACAAAGGTTAAATCGATCCCAATGCTCTTAAAACCACAGCGAGGATTGGCATGGATAAGAACGAGAAGATAAATGAACTCGCCCGCAGGCGCGGCTTCCTTTGGCCGGCCTTTGAGCTCTACGGTGGAGCGGCGGGATTTTTCGATTACGGTCCCCTGGGCGCGCCCCTGAAGAGGCGCATCGAGGACATCTGGAGACAGTACTTCGTCATTCAGGAGGGCTTCGCAGAGATCGAGGCCCCCACCATCGGCGTGGAAGGAATCTACCAGGCATCAGGCCACCTGAGCGGCTTTTCCGATCCCCTCACCGGGTGCAAGGAATGCAAAGAAGTCTATCGCGCCGATCACCTCATCAAGCACATCATCGAGGTGCCCGATGCGCTCAGCAACGAAGAGATTTACAGGACGATTCAAGAGAACGAAATCGGCTGCCCGGAGTGCGGCGGAGCGCTCACCGAGGTCTACGAGTTCAATCTCATGTTCAAGACCATGATCGGACCGGGAAACAAGATGACAGGCTACATGCGCCCCGAGACGGCCCAGGGCATGTTCATCAACTTCCCGAGGCTCCTGCGCTACTTCCGCGACTCCCTGCCCTTCGCGGCGGTGCAGATCGGCAAATCCTACCGCAATGAGATCTCGCCCCGCCAGGGAGTTATCCGCTTGAGGGAATTCACCCAGGCCGAAGCGGAGATATTCATCGATCCGCGGGACAAGACTCACCCGCGCTTCGGCGAGATCAAGGACATCCGCATGAAGTTCTACTCCCAGGCGGCTCAAGAGTTGGGCGCGGAAGAGGAGATGACCTTCGCTGAGGCAGTAGAGCGGGGCGTCGTAGCCCACCAGGCGCTGGCATACTACGTGGCCAGGACTTACCAGTTCCTGCTGGCCATCGGCGTTGCACCCGACAAGCTACGCTTCCGGCAGCATAAAGCGGACGAGATGGCCCACTATGCCGCAGACTGCTGGGATGCCGAGGTGTTCCTGGACCGTCTGGGCTGGATTGAGATCGTGGGCGTCGCGGACCGGACGGACTACGACCTCAAAGCCCATGCCGCTACCAGCAAGGTCAACTTGAGCGTCTTCGTGCACTACGACCAGCCTGTGAAGCGGCAGAAGCTGGTGGTCAAGCCGGACTTCAAGGCCCTCGGTCCCCGGTTTAAGGGAAAGGCCAAAGCCGTAGGCGAGGCCCTCAAGGCCCTCTCTCCGGATGAGCTGAAGGGCGACAGGATCCGGGTTATGGTGGACGGGGAGCCCATCGATATCGAGTCGTCCCTGGTCTCCTGCGAGAGCGTGGAGGAGGAGATTCGCGGCGAAGAGGTCATACCTCACGTCATTGAGCCGTCTTTCGGCATCGACAGAATTCTCTACACCGTGCTCGACCACTCCTACTACGAGGATGCAGTGGACGGCGAGAGCCGCGCCGTCCTCAGATTCCTGCCGGCCGTGGCGCCAATCGAAGTGGCCGTCCTGCCTTTGATGGACCGCACGGAGCTGGTGGGCCCCGCCAGAGCGATCCTGGAAGAGCTGCGAATGCGCAAGCTTCGCGCCGATTACGACACATCCGGATCGATCGGACGCAGGTATCGCCGCAATGATGAGATAGGAACGCCCTACGAGGTCACCGTGGATTATGAGACAATAGAGCAGGGCACAGTCACCATCCGGGATAGAGATTCCATGCGGCAGATCAAGGTCCCTCAATCTCAAGTAGCGGATAAGTTGCAGGCGCTGCTTGGCGGTGCCCTGAAGTTTGAGGAGGCGGGCACAATGGTCTCTCCCGCAAAGGACGCATGAAGAGCACGATTGCCATGCAAATCGATAAAATTGCCAATGAAATGGCACTGGTGTTTTAGACCGATGTCCGGCCTTTCCCCGGAGTGGCACAAGAGGCTGGTCAAGGAGATGAGGCGGAAGGCCATCCACCTCAGCGGCCTTTCTGTGCCCCTTGGCATCCTCCTCCTTGGTCGCACAGTCACCGCCGCACTGATAGCTCTGGCCCTGGCCGTCGCCCTTCTGCTCGAGGCGGGGAGGCTCAGGGGCAAGATACGCCTGCCCGAGGTTCGAGATCACGAGGAGGAGAAGGTAGCGGGATACATCTACTACATCATCGGCAGCCTTCTTTGCGTCATTTTATTTCCGCCCATGGTTGCGGTCACGTCTATGCTTTTTCTCTCCCTGGGAGATACGGTGAGCGGCCTGGTGGGCTCCGTTCTCGTGAACTCCAACGTACGAGGGGACAATCAGCCGTGGCGGGTCAAACCCACCCCCATCGTGGTGGCCATGTTCCTGGCCTGCCTTCTCATCGGATACCTCTCATCCGCCACCACCAGGCTCCCTCTTTTGGTGTATCTCGCCGGGGCGGTGGGAGCAACGGTTGCCGACACGGTTGCCATTGTTGTCCGTGGCCGGGGCCTGGACGATAATCTGAGCATACCGCTATTTTCAGGTGCCCTCATGAGTGCGGCCCTGCTGGCCGGCTAAAGGTTCTAGAAAGGTTTTTTTAATATGGGATTGTACCCTAAGCCCGCTTGAGCACTACGCAGCATGAGTCTGCTAGGTCAGGATAAGGAGGAGATACAATTGGATATTATTCTGCTCGGTCCACCAGGATCCGGTAAGGGCACACAGGCCAAGATGATCGCCGACAAGTACAAGGTAAAGCATGTCTCCACCGGAGACATCCTCAGAGAGAATGTGCGCAATGGAACTCCCCTGGGCGTTGAGGCCAAGAAGTTCATGGATGCCGGGAAGCTCGTTCCCGATACTCTTCTCATCGACATCATCAAGGACCGCCTGGCCAAGGACGACGTCAAGGCCGGATGGATGCTGGACGGCTTCCCCAGGACCATGCCCCAGGCAGAGGCACTGGACAAGATCCTGCCAGCCCTGGGCCAGAAGATCGATGTGGTCTTGAACATAGATGTTCCCGATGCGGAGCTGGTCAAGCGCGTCACAGGCCGCAGGATGTGCAAGTGCGGAGCAACATATCACGAGCTGTTCAATAAGCCAAAGGTCGCCGGAAAGTGCGATGCTTGCGGCGGCGAACTGTACCAGAGGGCAGACGACACGGAGGCCACGGTCAAGCAGAGACTGCAGGCTTACCACGCCCAGACCCAGCCTTTGATCGACTACTACAACAAGAGAAAACTCGTCGCCACCGTCATCGGTGTGGGCGATATCAAGGCCATCTTCGGCGAGGTCGTCAAGGCCCTGGATAAGATTTAGAACCACCAAACTTTTTTTGAATTTTTTTGTACTATACGAGTGATACTGCACCGCTTTTGCCACAATATGTGATGATTATCGCCTATACTGTACAACATGATGGATAATGGGATTGAGGGACGTAAACTCGTAAGAGCTAATTATATAAATAACATAGTTAAAAGCGCAGAGCTTATTGCCGACGAAACTTATTTCTACTATAAACAGGAGAGAATTTAACGATTAATATGCTAGATGTACCAACAAAAATCTTTTTAGAGTTTGACGATGAGCTTCAAAAGATTTTGATAGAAAATCAACTCAAGATTTCTGATGTCCTGCGAAATGAGGGAGTAGAAGCATCATTCACCTACGGCATCGCACCCTACCAGATGGAAGAAGGCACAAGGACAAAGGAGGTTGTTACAATTATCTTGGCTAGTAGCTTACTTGTAGCTTCAATTGGCTATGCGGTCTCTCGAGTGCTTAACGAGATTAATAACAAACCCCATTACGTAGATTATTATGAAAATGTAGAATTGCGAGACAAAAATGGAAATATCCTAATAGATGAAGAAGGGAAACCTTTCTTCAAGAAAGTCAGGAAGCAAAAAATAATTCAGCCAAGGGGAAGGGAAGTAAAGGATTTGTTTGAAGCGAACTTCGACCTGAAGAATGGAATTGTTATGAAGTTTGGCTCTGAACTGAAACAATAATCATCAAAATGTTATAATATCGCAAGTTGAGTTCACAGAGATCGTACATGGCAATTGCTATACAATGATACAATTTGACAATAATTTAATATGAGGACAAAACATCCATGACCAAAAAAGCATTCGTCATCGGCATAGATACTATGGGCCTGAAATATTGCCAAAGCGATGCAGTTTTGATCGGAGGATGCCTAAAAAAGCATGATTATGAAGTAACCATGGTTAAAGATAAGCAGACCAAATGGCAAATTCTGCCTAAATTTAGCGATATGCTTGATAATTGTGGCAAAACGGATATGATGATATTCTATTTCTCAGGCCACGGTATGATTGAAGGGGGGAAATTATACCTGATCACCGAAGAGGATGCTACTAAAGAAAAAAATAAAATTTTGGTAAATGAGATAACAAATCCTCTGTCGAATTGTCTGGCCGAAAACAAGCTCATTATCCTTGATTGTTGTCATGCGGGAAAAGCGAGTGCTGATTGGAAACCTGATCCTTCTGAAGCTTATCGGCTTCTCATGGCTGCAAATCCATTGCAGAGGAATAAAGAGTTGGAAGAATTACAGGGAAGTTTCTTAACTAACCGAATATGTCAAGCTCTAAAAAGTCGTTCCAATGAAGTCGCTAAGGAAGGGAAGATCTATTTGAATGCACTCTCAGATTGGCTGCACAGGGAAGCAGAACGAAATAATGGAACAGAGGGCGCAATAAAAGTACCAGATCCCTACTTATTTGGCAAAGATATAAACATCCAAATTGCAGTCGTTATAGGAGAAAGTCTTACTGCCTCAGCTGCAAAGGAAAGAGCATCAAAGGTTGATGCGATTTCCAGCTTCACTCAGCGCCCATATTTTGAAGAATATAATATGCTAATTGCTCCTGGGGGACCATCTGATGCGCTTCAGAAACCCATTCCTCGGCAAAGCACAGATACAGAAAAGACCCAGATTAAAAAGCTAGAAAAAATTAAGGAACTTGAGAATAAAGGCTTGCTATATCATGATGCAGCGTCCATGCTTCAATTCAAAATAGCAGAAGAATTATTGAAGAATATAGGTTCCGTGGCAGATTCCCTTTAATAATTAGAGAATGATCATAAATAATATTATTTAAATTGAAAAGGAGGAAGTTGATGAGTATTTCGAACCGATCTCTTGGAAAAGCTACAGATAAATCCGGACAAGAGAGGCTTCTCAAGATATTTTACAGTATACTTGAGGCAAATACTCAAACAGAATATATAAAAATATTCCAATCGAATCCGGAAATACTGACCGATGGTGCTGATTCATTGCTAGGGCGTCTTATTTCTATTGCGACTCAGGAAAAGGATTCTAAATCAGAGGAGGATCTTAAGAGAATTCGCCTATTGATTCGACGAAGTAGAGAAATCGGCATAGAAAATGCATTCGCTGGAATGAATGAACTCCAATCAATGATTAAAGATATATTTAATCCTGCAAGCACACTTCCCATCAATCAACGGATTCCATTAGCCCAAAAAGCATTGAATCTTATTTCACGTGAGGAAAACTCACGCCTTTGGGCGGCACTATTGGTTGAACTGGCGAATAATTTATCCAGAGAACCGCTTGGAGGCCAGGATTACAACATCAGACAGGCCATTCTGAAATATAATGAGGCAATGAAGGTTTATACGCCAGAGAGCTTCCCACAACAATGGGCTGAAGTTCAGATCGGCTTGGCTGCTGCCTATAAGAACTGCATTCAAGGGAACCGAGCTGAGAATATTGAGCATGCAATCAAACACAGTCAATTAGCTCTGAAGATCTATACTCAAGAGCGCTACCCAGTCGACTGGGCGATGACTCAGAATAATCTAGGCAATGCCTATAGCGACCGTATCCGAGCTGACCGGGCGGATAACGTCGAACAGGCTATTCAACATTATAATGAGGCGCTGAAGATTTGCGCGCGGGAATCCTTCCCAGAACAATGGGCTACGATTCAAAACAACTTGGCTGCAGCTTATAAAAAACGTATTCGCGGCAACCGCTCAGAGAACATCGAGCAGGCAATAGAGCATTGTCAATTAGCTCTGAAGATCTACACTCAAGAGCACTTCCCGGCCGACTGGGCAATGATCCAGAACAACCTGGCCAATGCCTATAGCGACCGTATCTGTGGAGATAAGGCCAACAACATCGAGCAGGCAATAGAGCATTACCAACTAGCCCTAAAGATCTATTCACAAGAGCACTTCCCGGCCGACTGGGCAATGATCCAGAACAACTTGGCAACGGCGTATAAGAACCGCATAATTGGCGACCGAGCCGGAAATATCGAGCAGGCCATTCACCAATATAACAATGCTCTGAAGATCTACACTAAAAAGGAATTCCCAGTCGATTGGGCAATGACCAAGACCAACTTGGCCGTCGCCTATAAAAACCGCGTACTCGGCGATCGAGCCGAGAATATCAAACAGGCCATTCACCAATATAACAATGCTCTGAAGATCTACACTAAAAAGAATTCTCCGGCTGACTGGGCAATGATCCAGAACAACCTGGCCAATGCCTATGTCGACCATATCTGGGATAACCGCCCCAAAAATACCGAGCAGGCAATCGAGCACTACCTGCTGGCTCTGAATTTCTATACTCAAGAGGAATTCCCAAACGACTGGGCAATGATTCAGAACAACCTCGGCGTGACGTACTCCGCCCTGAGCAAGACGAAGGAGGCAATAGAGTACTTCGAAAAAGCGCTAAAGATCGCACAAGAGAAAGAGGACAAAGGGGGCGAAGGAAAATCTTTGGGCAACCTGGGCACCGCCTATGCCAATATAGGCGAGACGAGAAAAGCCATCGAGTACTACGAACAGGCACTCAAGATTTCATGCGAGATCGGGGACCAAAGGGGCGAAGGGTCCAACTTGGGCAACCTAGGTCTGGCCTATTTTTATCTGGGCCAGTTCCGAAAGGCCATTGAGTACCACGATAAGGCACTCAAGATCGCACGCGAGATCGGAGACAGAAGGGGTGAAGGAAACCACATAGGAAACCTGGGCCTGGCCTACTCCCATCTGGGTGAGACGAGAAAAGCTATCGAGTACAATGAGCAAGCACTCAAGATCGCACGCGAGATCGGAGACAGAAGGGGTGAAGGAAACCACATAGGAAACCTGGGCCTGGCCTACTCCCATCTGGGTGAGACGAGAAAAGCTATCGAGTATCATGAGCAGGCACTCAAGATCTCACGCGAGATCGGAGACCGAAAGAGTGAAGGAAACCACCTAGGAAACCTGGGCAATACCCACTCTGATCTGGGCGAGTTCCGAAAAGCCATCCAGTACTACGAACAGGCACTTAAGATCTCACGCGAGATCGGAGACCGAAGGAGCAAAGGAAAACATCTGGGCTGCCTGGGCCTGGTATACTCGGATTTGGGCGAGACGAGAAAGGCTATCGAGTACTACGAGCAAGCACTCAAGATCGCGCGCAAGATTGGGGATCGATGGGGTGAAGGAAACCACATGGGCAACCTGGGTCTGGCCTACAATAGTCTAGGTGAGGCACGAAAGGCCATTGAATACCACGAGCGGGCACTCAAGATTGCATGCGAGATCGGAGACAGAAGGGGTGAAGGAGCCGACCTGGGCAATTTGGGTAATGCCTACTTGGATCTTGGCGAAACGAGAAAAGCTATCGAGTACTATGAACAGGCACTCAAGATCTCACGCGAGACCGGGGACAGAAGGGGTGAAGGAACCGACCTGGGTAATCTGGGTAATGCCTACTCGGATCTTGGCAAGACAAGAAAAGCTATCGAGTACTATGAGCAGGCAATCGAAATCTCACAGGGAATCGGGGACCGATGCGGTATAGGAAACCATATGGGCAACCTGGGTAATGCCTACTTAGATCTTGGCGAAACGAGAAAAGCTATCGAGTACTATGAGCAGGCAATCGAAATCTCACAGGAGATCGGGGACCGATGCGGTGAAGGAAACCATATGGGCAACCTGGGTAATGCCTACTTGATTCTGGGCGAGACGAGAAAGGCTATCGAGTATTATGAGCAAGCACTCAAGATCGCACGCGAGATCGGGGACAGAAGGGGTGAAGGAAACCACCTGTTCAATAAGAGCCTCTTGTTGTACCAGCTCGACCAGAAAGCAGAGGCCATTGAGGCTGCAAAAGGGGCTCTTACCATCTACATGCAAATAGATAGCCCAAATACAAATGCAGTAAAAGAAAAGATTCAAAAGTGGCTAGAATAAGCTACCTAATCACTTTTATTCAATATCCCCAAACCGGCAACCTTTTTATTCAACCCGAACCAGGATCTTCCAATGATATTTGTCTATTCACTGGGTGGTTCCATCCTCGCCGGAAGGGACCCGGAAAGCCTGCGCCAGTACGCCCAGGCCCTGAAAGAACTGGCCTCCGAGCACCAGATCTTCGTCGTTGTGGGCGGCGGCAAAATCGCCCGCGAGTACATCGAGAAGGCCCGCGCCCTGGGCGCCAGCGAGATGTTCTGCGACCTGATCGGCATCGGCGCCACCAAGCTCAACTCCGCCCTGCTGGTGGCTGCCCTCGGCGATGCTGCGCCTCAAGAAATTCCCGACTCCTACGCCCTGGCCGCCCGGCTCGCCAGGACCCACAGGATCGTGGTCATGGGCGGCGTGGCGCCGGGACAGACCACCGATGCCGTCTCGGCCCTGCTGGCGGAGTACGTGCACGCCGACAAGCTCATCGTCGCTACCTCGGTGGACGGCGTCTACACCGCCGACCCGGAGAAGGACCCGGCGGCAAAGAAGCTGGCCCGGATGACCATTCACCAGCTCGCCCAGATGGCCATGCAAACGGAGATGAAGGCCGGCTCGCGCTCGCCCGTCGATCCTCTGGCGGCAAAAATCATCGAGAGAAGCTCCATTCCCACGTCCATCGTTTTGGGCAGCAAATTAGAAAATTTAAGAAAAGGTGCCCTGGGAGGGCACACTGGAACCGAGATCAGGCCGGAGTAAGCGATTTGATGAGGTCGCCGGGGTTTATGATGCCCCACATGACTCCATCCTCGGAGACCACCAGCTGACTGGCGCCCGTGCGCCCCAGCATCTTTATGGCCTCGTAGATGGGCTCCTCGGAGTCGATGGTGAGGAAGCCGCGGGTCATGATCTCTCGGACCTCTTGGGCTGTGCTCCCATCCGCCACGGCCCGGGTGATGTCGGCCAGATTGATCAATCCGGGAGAGCTGTCGTCCACCAGAGCTTCCTGAACGCCGTTGTGCACCAGGATGCGCGAAGCCTCCTGCAGCGATGCGTTGGGCGGGATGCGCACGGCACGGCGGGCGATCTTCTTGATGGCCACCTTGGGCACGGAGATCATCTCCTCGATGTGCAGGATCAGCCTGCTCATGGTGTCGTCCCTGCCGGTCACGGTGCCGCGTATGTAGAGCTTGTTCACCGGGGTGGGCCCAACCTCGATCTCGTCTCCGATATCGAAGTTCCTGATGTTGCCGATGACGCGCACGACGCCGTCGCACTGCTGGGAGTGCATGACCTTGTTGAAGACAATCTCGCTGGCGGTAGCGCCTTCAACCAGCACGCCGTTCCGGATCACGGGAACGGTCACCACGTCTCCGGTGGCATCGATGTTGAGCGCCTCGTAGGCTGCGCCCGTGGCCCTGTAGCCGCCTTTGGGGCCCGGAACGCCTTCCACCAGATTGAGGGCCTTCAGGGATTGCATCTGGTTTCGTATGGTTCCGGGGTTGCGGTCTATCAGCTCGGCGATCTCCTCGCCCTTTACTGCTCGTCCTTCAACACGATGAATGTTGATCAGCGCGGTCAAGATGTCTCTTTGAACTGGTGTCAATTCCATAATTCGATCGACATTGTTCATGATTAATGTCCTATATAGATTTATTGATCATTTTAGGTGTGAACAAGATTTTGCTTTGATTCTGATCCGGTTTTAGGCCGCATTTAAAACAGCATTTTTGCTTGAAACCGGAAATTAAACCTGATTCGTGCGAACGGGACAGATTTTGCTGCCTTTGTACGGAAAGCCGCTCATGCGCTGCCAGATTTTCTTCACCGGCTCCTCAAAGACGCTTCCCCAGGACTGGGGATAGCAGGCGCAGGGGAAGACCTCGCCCGCCGGCGTCACATGCATCCAGCTGCTGGCCGCGAAGCAGCCGAAGCGCCTGTAGGCATCAGGAACCGAAAAGATTCGGGGTGCCCCGGCGCGCGAGACAAAGTCCGCCAGACGGGCGTGATCCTGGGGCAAGAGGGCAACCTCCCGGCGGTCGGACCAGCGGCCCGTGGGGACGACTTCGAAGAACGTCATCTCATTTGCGCCGCTCTGGCGAGCCAGGTCATGGAATTTCTGCAGATGATGCATATTCTCGCGCCGCAGGACGACGTAGAGGTTTACCAGCAGCCCCGCCTGAAGGGCGTATTTCACGGCGTTCATGGCATCCTGAAAGACTCCGCACCGCCCGCGCATGGCGTCGTGCTCCTCCGGCAGGGGGCTGTCCAAGCTCACGTTGACGGCGTACAGGCCCGCCTGCTTCAGCCGGCGTGCGAGGTCCGCGGAAAAGCCCGCCCCGGAGGTGAACATGGTTGAGATGGCCCGATCGTCGACGGACGCGACCAGCTCCGGCAGTTCTTTGTAGAGCGAAGGCTCCCCACCATCGAATATCACCAGAGTCGTTCCCATATCCAGAATCTGGCCGATGAGGTCTCTGACCGTCTCCGGCGTCAATCGCAGCTTCTTTCCGGAATTGGGCAGGGCGCAGTGGGCGCAGCGGTTGGGGCATTCCTCGGTTATGGAGATGGTCACCTGATCGGGAGTGCGCACGCCAAAGATGGCTTTGATGCGGCTTTTGGCCAGTCGATCAAAGGCCCGGCTCGGCACGGGTGGAATCCAGGTAGACAAAGAGAGCAATTCACCTGATCGGACGGGGATTTGCCGGTCGAACATCTGCAACGCGGACTTTATCAGGGGCAGATGAGACAGGGGACCGGAAACGCTGATGCTGGTCCGGCCCTGCTGAACCGTGGCCTCTGCCTTCAACAAAGGATGGCGATAAAGTGCATAAGATCTGCCGGCGGATGCCATCAATAGACGTCCTCGGGATTGAAGACCTTCTCGCCCACGACCCGGCCGTCAATGGTGCGGTAGAAGCAGGACCGATAGCCGGTGTGGCACGCCCCGCCCTCCTGTTCGATCAGAAGCAGCACGGCATCCTCGTCGCAGTCAATTCTTATCTCTTTCACGAACTGGAAGTGGCCGGAGGACTCACCCTTCAGCCAGAGCTTTTGCCGTGATCTGGACCAGTAATGAGCCTTTCCTGTTTCCCGGGTCCTGGACAGAGCCTCGTCATTCATGTAGGCCAGCATGAGAACCTCGCCGGTCCTCCAATCCTGAGCGATGGCCGGAATCAACCTCTCATTCATCGAATTAATGATAGTGGTATATCCTATAAGGGCCTTGCTGGAGGGGATGAAGTGCGTGACCTGCAAAGGACGGGGACACTGCGGCAGGCCGGTCTGCCCCATCCTGCGCCGGTTGGAGAAGATCTCGGCCTTGCCGAAGGTGGGCGAACGCGTGGAGGGCCTCTCGCCGCCGGAGGTCTTCGTGGGCAGGCACGGCTATCCGCTGGTTCGGGCGGGGCCCATGGTGCCCGTCGGCGAGGCCCGGCTGCAGCCGGCTTTAGGCATGGACATTGGCGAGATCATCGGCCTGCGCACTTCGCTTATTCGCTCCGAGGCGAAGATCGTGGTGAAGGAGGCACAGGCGCCCGGGAGGCTGCTGGAGGCCTGCCAGCAGATCGCCATGTCCTCGGCGCCGGTGGGCACGGAGGTCTCCTTCTTCAAGCCGCCCCAGGGAAGGCTGCAGTTCGACGGGGTGCTCTCGCCCACCGGGCCTTCGGGAGAGCTGAAGGAGATGCAGATCACCACCAACCCGCTCATCCCGAGGAAAGTGGACAGCATCGTGGAGGACAGGGAGGCGGGCGCGGCAGCCGCGGTGGGAGAGCTATACTATGCCGGAACCGGCGTGGACCACATCTCCCGTCTGCTGTCGCTGGGCCTGCTCGGCAAGAAGAGAAAGCTGGTGCCGACGCGCTGGTCCATCACCGCCTCGGACGATATGGTCGGCAAGGCGCTGAAGGAGGCGATCCTGGACAAGCCGCTGGTGAACGATTACTATCTCTTTTCCGGAGAGGACCTGGGCAATCACTTCGAGGTTCTGCTCCTGCCGCGTCCTTTCAGCTTCGAGCTGGCGGAGATCTGGATGCAAAGATCGGTCTGGGCGGAGGACGGCTTCATCGGCTCCGACCGGGAGGATGCGCGAGCCAAGAGCGAGTACAGCCCGCTTGCCGGCGGCTACTACGCAGCCCGTCTGGCGGTCCTGGAGCACCTGGCAGGAAAAGGGAAGCAGGCCGCGGTCCTGGCGGTGCGGGAGATCTCGGAAGCCTACTGGGCACCGTTGGGAGTCTGGGTGGTGCGGGAGGTGGCGCGCAAAGCCATGAGCAGCACGCCGCATCGGTTAGCCAGCCTTCCGGAGGCCCTGGCGGAGATGGAAAGGAGGATAAGAACGCCTGCCGGTCAGTGGAAGAAGACGGTCACGATGCTCGGGAAGCCGGTGCAGAGGAGCCTGATGGAGTTCTAGGTGCCGTCGGGCTATGCCTCTATTCTCCTTATTGGATATTTTCCACTACCCGAGCTACCCGAGCGCAGGACACATGGCCTGTCCCATCACTTTGGCTAAAGAAAGTCCAGGTTCTGCATCTCCATCGTCTTTGCCGTCATCGCCGTCACTACAGGTCGATGAATGAGCAACAGTGTAAAACCCTATTGGCCTCAACCGCCAACTAGAAGTAATCATAACGATTAAATGTATAGTTTGCAAGTAATGCCACATCTTGTCCTGAATGAACGAGGAAAAGAGATCCGACTAAAGACCGTTAAATCAGAGGTGATGTTCATGGATGAAATAGATGCAAAGATCCTTGCAGCGATCGACACTGTCTCTCCGAAGTCTTTTGTCAGTCCTGTAAAGGTAAATGAGATTCTCAGACTCAATGAAACGGAATTTGGAGATCGGTTGAAGCTTTTAAAGAAATCGGGATTTGTAGATTATATGACCAGCGAATATCCGTCCAGTCTGACTCTGCCCAATTCTATTTCAAGAGTTTTCATAACGGAATTGGGCAGACAAAGTTTGACGAAAAGGAGATAACGGTCACGGTCGCCATCATGACCATCATCTCTGCCCGCTCTAGCCTTCGGCCTCTTTTTGTAGATAGTATCGGTCTCACTTCAGGATGCGTCTTATATTCAAAATTGGTTCTTATCTTGAATCACAAAAACAGCTGAAAAATAGCTGAAAATGGTTCGTCGCCTTCCCCCGCATTGCGGCAGCAATTTCCCGATAGCAAAGAACGGCCTTGCACCAATTGTTCGTTACTGAACCGGACAGATCTGTTAAAATTTGGCGGTTAAGTTGTACGCAATCGTCTATATGATTATTTGAACCCACAAGTGTAACTATGGCAGGCAAGGTGATTGGAGCAATTGGTCTTATCTTTAAATTATTTTTTCCCTTTCTCCAGATCTGCCTTACAGCGGAAGGATAATTGGCCGTTAGAACTATTTATCCTGGTTGTATCCGGGTGGGGCATTCATCTTTAAAAAAAATTTCAGAAATTCTTATGGCAATTTCTTACTTCTTTTTTTTTATTTTACTCATGTAATTAACTTTACAAAATTATTAATAGCAAAACATCATTAAAAGGTTGGGAGTGATCTTTATGGAGACCTCTGTCAGTAATAACAAATCAGCATTTATGATAACCAGAGCGCTGGTTATTCTCTTAGGTATCGTTGCTCTAGTCTGGACCGGCTATGTATTGGGCTTCCTGGTGTTCTTCTTCGCTTTCTTTGCCATCATCGGCTCGCTGGGAACCCTCGCCATAGGCATATCTTATAACAAGGATCAGCTTCCAGCACCTCGCTGGGCGACATTGCTCCTTGGCATCCTGGGCCTCATCATCGGTGTGGCGACGGTTGTAGCTCCAGTCTTTATGTCCTTAGCCATCATCTACTTCATCGGGGCCTGGTCTCTGGTCACCGGCATTGCGGACTTCATCTTCGCTTTCACACGAGCCAAGGCCGGCAATTCGCGACTGGTTCTGGTGCTATCGGGAATCATCTCGGTTCTCTTCGGTCTGCTGGTTCTCTTCAACCCGCCCATCCTCACAGCAGTACTTCTGGTGCAGGTGCTCGGAATCTACGCCATTCTCATCGGTCTCTTGGGAGTTGGCTTCGATATGATGAGCAAATCTGAAGCTGCTGAGCCAACGCCCGCAGCTTAATTTTTAATTTTTTTGCCGCGCCGTCTTGGCTCAACTTTAAAAAAGAATCTCGAATCGGCAAGCCGCCGGGCAAATCAGGCTACCATTCAGGAGCGACTCTGGGAGAGCAGAGCGAGATCCGCTTGCAGGACGTGCTTATATTCTATTCTTTCTGGGCTTTTCGCTTTTCATGCTGATCTTCGCTTTGTCGAAAACAGGCGCATCCAGCTTGCTCTTGGCTTGCTTCGCGGGATCGTGCTTGCCCGGCCCATCGCTGGGCATGCCCTTGGCACCCTTCTTCTTGCTCATATTATCATTTACCTCCTCTGGAGAGCTTGATGCCGATTCAATTGCGACGATCGGCAACTTCGGGAACCAATCCCCGCTCAGGCCCTAATTATGAATGGTTCCGATCCTAGTTATACGAATCGCTTCGATTCTGCTTCTTCATGAGTCTCCCTGTGAAGATTTCAACGAGCACGATTGGAAATAACAATGGGATCTCAATTCCCTCTGCATAAATTATGGGGAAAGACCTCGTTCGGCACTTGATATTAGGAGGGAGGCAAAAGTCATTGGATGTAGGAGGGAGAAAAGAGGATGTCGACCTTTGCCACGTACCTATACGTCGATGGTCGTATTTAAGCATTTCGTTTCCAGCAAATTTTGGCGGGCTAAATTCTGGCCCAAAAGCTACACCTACTTTGATGGCAAGACGGTCGTCTGGTGTTCTCGTGCTGAAGCCGCATAACAGCCTGGAGGAAGCCATAGCTTCCCGCCATGTAGTTCGCATGGACAGTCGCAAGGTGTCAAATCAGTACTGGGAGTGGTGCTTGATTCATTCCCGGCCATTCCTGGCAATAAGCATCTCCACCTCGCGCAGCCGCTATGCTGCGGTGGAGATGGACCTTTATGGCCTCGGTGCGGGCGGCTTTGACAAGGGAGGGGGACGAGAGGTTCTGCGTACGGTCCTGAGCCAGCCGCTGAAAGGCGGCTCGTTCTTTTTTGTAAGTCCGGTTTACGTTTTTGCCCAGGTTGCGGTGACGGCGGCAAAAACGCTGGCCATAAGCCTTTACCACAGCGCTAAGGAGGCTCTTTCGCTTGACCAAATAACGCATGAGGAATGGATGAGCGGAAAGCTGGAAAGGGCAATGCTTGGGGGACGCCAGGAGAGTGCCTTCCCGCCCATCAGCGGCGAGGCCAGTGCAGGGGCCATCAAGATATTGCTTGATGATGACAGCCTATTTTGAGAAATCTCCTGGTCCCGTACAGAACTTTGCTGCCGCAATTTTTACCCTGCTGGACGCGGCCAGAATCTCGCAGTCCTCTTCTGAAATGACAATGAATAGGAGGTGGCAAAGGTCTTCTTGGAAAATGGGGGGAAGAAATGAGACTTGACTTTGCCGTTCACCAGTACGACGATCGTCGTATATAATGCTTTCGTTCCCGTTGGCACGATTCTCGATGCATGATGGATATTCCTCAAAGAAATATAATAACTTATAGATAGATATGGTTCGCGCTATTTCGGTTTGTTAGGGCGTACCACATTTTTATATCGTTGAACGTCGATTCCATCTCGGGCAAAAGTCGAGGCAACATCAGTTCGATCCCTGTGCTTCATCATCGACTTTGCCCTCCTCCCTTGTCGCTCTTCTCCGGATTTCAACCCAAATCTTTTTCGCCTAATCCGGCGAAATCATCCAATCAGAGGAGAATTCTGCATGAGGATAATGGCATTAGCTCTAACTATATTCGCCATCACAGTACCGTCCACGGCTCTAACCGATTACCAGCAGGGCGTATTGGATGGCCTCAGCCACGGCTGGCAAATGGCCCAGAAGTACGATCAGGCTAAAACAGGGGACCCCGCAGCGTATAACCAGCTGGTCCCGGACTACAATGCATGGATTGAGGGCATATTCGGAAAGAATGAGTCCCTGATGCTCGCCACCATCACCAAGAACGCAAAAACGCAGCCCTATGCGATCAGCAAGACCTACACTCCCATTCATGCCATAGATGCCAGCTGGAACCAGACACAACAGAGCTTGCTGCCCGACGCGGATGCTTACGGTCTTATCGGTGGTCATCCGGCGGAGACATACTATTCCATTGGGCCGGCCCTCGATAACTTCTGAAATGACGGATTTGGAGATGATTTACGCCAATCGCTTGAAATTACTATCGAGATGGTGCTATCGGCGTGAAGCATGGCGGTAGATCCTTGCCGGAGACGGCGAGTTCGGCCCATGGGCCAAAAATTGCCCGGCTTTAGGGTCGGATTAATGGATCAGCTTTATATTTCAAAGCGCCGATTCATCGTATTGAAAATGAACGAGGCATTGAGATGAGATGGTTACTTGCGGTAATGGTGTTTTTTGCCATATGCATTGCTGCCAACACGATGAATGCAGCCGCCAAGGATACCCTTGCTCAGAACTATTCAGAGCACTCCTGGGTCTTCGTCAATGGCTATATGGATGAGTCGCGGATCCTGCAGACGCAATTGGGTTACAATGGCCAGAAGATGGCGCTTTCCACCAGAGGAAGCGGAATTGCTACCAGAACCATCGACTCTCAGGTCTACAGTGACTCGATTATGGATGAAGCCTCCCTGACCATTTCTGGCACTTACGATTACAGGCCCTACACTCCACCCCTCACCCAGAGCGACCTCAAGAACGCGCTCTGCGCTAAGAATTATCAAGTAGGGTCGGTCTATTCTGAGACCTATCTGATTGATAAAGATCTCATCAAGGACACGACGATCTACCAGAATGACAGCATGTCGGTCTATCAGATTAGCTCCGAGATCCAGGGAACTGCCAGGATCGGCCAGAGGGTGCAAAAGAATGCAAATACCGTGCCGTCATTTATGATGAGCGGGACCTATATGGGTTATGCCAAGATAATATCGGAGACATTGGTCGGCAATACTTCGGTGCTCACGCTTCCCTGCGCGTGAAGCCGATAGATCGGCCCGGCCTCATGTCGCATCTATTTTATTTTCTTATCTGGATTTACTTTATTCAATCTCTGTTACCTTAAACGATCTCGATTTCCTGCCGTCTCTACGGCGGCATTGGTGCTTCCGGATCGCGAATTGGTTATGTGGCGGAGCTCATGGCTGACGGATCATGCGGATTCGCTTCACCGGTTGATTTAATTGTCTCAAGCGAAAAAGAAATGAATAATGAAATTAGGAGGGAGGCAAAAGTCTTTGGATGTAGGAGGGGGAAAGAAATGAGATTCGACTTTTGCCAATCACTTATACGTCAATCAACGTATTTAAGGATTTCGTATTCTGCTCGATGAACATGGTAATCAATGGCTGATAATCCACAACTAATTGTATTTTTGATCAAACGTGGATCCGTAGCAGGGATGGCTCGCTAAGGACTTATCCTGGAACTTATCGCAAGACTGCCCGGCAGTTATGTCGTTCAAACCCAAAGATCACGATTTGGTCATATCGAAAGCCCAGCGGCTAACCCCTGGAGCGACATTCCCGCATCTGCGGAACAGTTCAACTTCCAAGCCCATCTCTTCATAGCTATTCTGGAGCCCCTCTATCTGTTCGTGTTTTTTAAAAGTGTAGAAGTGAATTCGGCCTCGTTTCTTCACTTTGCGCATCACTATCTCCAGGATCGAGTCCATTCCGTATGGCGTGGGAACAATGGCCCGGTCAAAGTTCTGTTTCAGCATCTGCGCAATGGTGAATGCATCGGCATTTATGATCGCGATGTTCTTGCTAACTTGATTTTGCCGCGCATTCACGGTCAGCCAGCTGCACGCCTCGCGGCTCTTCTCCAATGCAATGACCCGAGCGCCGCGGGCTGCTGGCGCCACGGCGAACGGCCCCACGCCCGCGAAGGGCACCAGCACCTGCTCTCCCGGTTCGACCTGCCTCGCAACTCTCATCCGCTCATACCCCAAATGGCTGTTGAAGAAGACTCGCGCCACATCCAGTCGATAGGAGAATCCGTATTCCCTGTGCTCCGTTATGGTGTCGCCGCTGCCTGCCAGTATCTCGAAGCCGGCCACTCGGCGCTCGCTCTCCAACTTGGAGATCTTGTTGAGCACCAGGCGAATGCTCTTGTCTTGAACGAGCACAGATTGGGCGATCACCTTCTTGTAGTCGCCCAGTTCCTCGGGAAGTGCCAGTATCGCGATATCTCCGATGATGTGATAGCGGTCTCTGAGCTTAGGGAGGCGGTCAATGGGCACTATTCCCTGCAGCCTTTCTCTGAGCTTCATCTACATCCTCTTTGATGCGGCTCCAGAGGTGCCTTGAAGAGTAAATTGGTTTTGCACGATTGACCGGTGAAAGTCCGCTTCGACCTCGCCCAAGGCTTGACTTGAACTTTTGGCTGGCAAAAATGGAATAGATTATTCATCGTCAGATAACTTTTATCCGTTCCTGGAATATTAGATTCAATTATGAGACCGATCTCCTCCGAAGAGATGAATGCTCTTGATGCCAATTGCGAATATTTTGGTCTTCTCCCCCTGCAGCTCATGGAAAATGCGGGCAGTGCTCTCGCCCGAGAGATACTAAACAGCAGGCAAGGAGCGAGAATCGCCGTGGTCGCCGGTCGAGGGAATAATGGCGGCGATGCCTTCGTCGCCGCCCGTCACCTCTCCGGCTTCACTGTCACCGTCTACCTCCTGGGCCGATCTAAGGATATCGCTACCGTTGAGGCGAAGAGGAACTGGGATATCCTGGTGCATCTGGGCTTTGACCTGCGAGAGGTAAGAGATTCATCGGATATCTGCCTGCAGGAATGCGATCTAATACTGGATGCCATATTCGGTACGGGAGTGCGTGGAACCATCAGGGGCCTGGAGGCCGGAGCGATTGATGCCATCAACTCCTCCGAAAAGCCTGTGATCTCGGTGGATGTTCCAAGCGGCCTCGGGACCGATAAAGTGGTGCGGTCGGACCTGGTTTTGACTTTTCACAGGCCGAAACCGGGACTTTCCGCTCAGGCAAAAGTCCTGGACATCGGCATACCGCCCGAGGCGGAGTTCTTTGTAGGTCCCGGCGATCTTCGGTTGGTGGGAAGACGCGGGTCGGAGAGCCACAAGGGCGATAGCGGCAGGATTCTCGTCATCGGCGGAGGTCCATACACGGGCGCTCCCGCTCTCACAGCCATGGCGGCGCTTCGTGCCGGCGCGGATGTGGTGACAGTCGCCACACCCAAGCGTGCATCAACTGCCATCGCCGGCTTCTCTCCAAACCTGATCGTCCAGGAGCTCTCCGAGGACCACCTCTGCCTCGATGATCTGGCCACTCTGCAGGATCAAATAGCCAGGCACGACGTCGTGGTCATGGGCATGGGCCTGGGGCGAAACCCTGAGACCCGCGAAGCCCTGGCCAAGATCATTCCCCTCTGCTCCAAGACAGTCATCGACGCTGATGCCCTTTTGCCCGGTCTCCCGCTCAAGGGAATTGTCACTCCCCACCTGGGCGAGTTTGGGAGGATCAGCGGCATTGCCCTCTCCAAAGAGGGCTATCGGGAGCGCATCGCTCCTCTGAAGGGCTATGCCTGCGAGAAGGGTCTTGTCGTCCTTCTCAAGAGCAAGATCGGTCTGGTCTCAAACCTCATCACCGACGGCGAGACCATCAGGGCGAACACCAATGGCAATCCCGGCATGACGGTGGGGGGGACAGGCGATGTCCTGGCCGGAGTCACTGCCGCACTCTATGCCCGGACGACGGCTCTTCGAGCGGCAACGGCTGCCGCCTTTATAAACGGCAGGGCTGGCGACCTGGTCTACCAGGAACGGGACTACGGCATGGTCGCAACGGATGTCATCGAGAAGATTCCCGAAGCCATGAGGCTCTGATGTCCCAGGAAGAGAAGCTGGCCGGAATGGTGGACATCACGGGCAAGCCTCCCGTCTTCAGAGTGGCCACAGCCTCCGGCTCGATCCGGCTCAAGAGATCCACCATCGAGGCCATACGATCCGGGAACATCAAGAAGGGAGATGTCCTGACCACGGCCAGGCTGGCGGCAATACTGGCGGCCAAGGACACACCCCGTTTGATTCCCCTCTGTCACCCCATTCCACTTACCGGATTGGACGTGAATTTCGAGCTGGAGGCGGATCGGGTGCGGGCCACCGTCCGGGTGACATCAGTGGGCAGGACCGGCGTCGAGATGGAGGCATTGACGGGCGTTTCTGCGGCTCTGCTCAACGTCTGGGATATGGTGAAGTATCTGGAGAAGGACGAGACGGGGAACTATCCACAGACCGAGATAGAGATGATCCGGGTATCCGAGAAGAGAAAAGGAAATAACCAGTCATCGTCTTGGGAGAGTGTCTAAAATAGTGAAAGTCCGACAATCAGCCATGTTAATATCTTTTTTCTATTTCCATGAAAATCTCTCTTTAAGTATCGATTTTCATCTTCCGTGCATGAGTCTCTGAATCACGGGTGTTTTACAGCACAATACCCTCGCAGCCTGCGGCGGCTGGGATAAAGGGCAGTGTATTCAACTTAGAAATGGACCACCTAGTATGGTTCCATATTTCATGCTGCGTCACCTCGCATGCCCCGCCTGCTCGCAGCGGGTGCACCCCTCCCCCTCCGTTTGGTTTTTTTCATCTGATGACTTTGGGCTATCCTAATGCAGCTGGCTTTGTTATTGGTTTAATTAACGATATTATATTTGATGGCTTCGGCCTATTCACCATCTTTAATGCTCAGAAAGTTCGCTTTGGATCTGTTTGAAGTTATCGAGCAAACTTGCTCCTCTCGCGGTTGTTTCGTATAATTTGGTCTGTCCGTTCCGAACTTCAATCAGGTTATTTTTCATAAGCAAATCTATGTACGGATTTACAGTCCTGAAGTTGAGATTCGCCTGATATACAATTCGCGTTTTGCTGGCACCATTTATGCAAATTCCCAGAATTTCGGAAATAATCGAATGCCTGCTTCTTTTCATATTTATTCACCTGCCCAAACTACTGTGGTTGTCTTTGACAATATTTCAAGCCAAAATGACCAACACCTATCGCTGAATGGAACACTCAGATCGCATCAGTTAATGCATCTTTTGGCTTGATTTTAAACTATTTGTCGATCTTCAAACGATCTTTCGCCTTAGATAATCCACCTTTCTTCTACCATTTCTTATGTTTTTTGATAAATAAAAATCTATCGTACTCGGATTACGGAATTACGTTATAAATCAAAAATACTTATTTTTGTCCATCAGAATCCGGCAATGATGACATCTTAAAAATTAGTGGACAAATGCTCCCTATGAAACTTGCCGTTACCATTCGAACAGATCAGCAATTTGTGGGTCCTTTCATCAATTTTTTTCCAATAGTATTCCACTAAGCGCTTGCTGTATTATCCTCAACAGATCGTCTGATTTAGTTTTGGTTATCGCGATGTCAATTCCTGAGTGCGGATCAGTTATTTTTATTATAATTCCTATTTAGAAAATCTTATAGAAAATTGCAAAAACCAAATATAATATCAATTCATGAAATAATGTTAATAAATATAAAATACTTGCAGAAAATCCCCAATTTTGCCGTCGCAAATGTGCAATTAACTTCGATATCCTGATTGTTAATACTTGTTGAGGATTCAGACGTTAGGTATGCTGCAGCTCCATCGGATCTTGGATCCATCTTTCCAGCTTCCCATAAAACAGATTGCTGGCAGATGATTATATATGCTATTATGATTGTGGTAGGAATCTGCATAAATGATTTGATGTACTAAAGGTATGGAAGCCTTTTAAGTGTTAAAAGGAAGATGAACTAATGGCTGTGCCGAAATATCGACCTGCAACCAAGATCGTGCTCAAAATTCTTGAATGCATATCCAAAAGCCAGGCCAAGGGTCGTGCCTTAAAAACACACGTGATTCAGTGTGCTAACCTGAAGACGACCTCTGCTGAAAAATATATAACTATGTTGAAAGAAGCAGGTTACATCGAAGAAAAGAGGGAAAGCTGGGGTGAACGGGAGATCATAGTGTACGAATTGACACCCCTGGGAAGAGAGAGATATAATTGGTTCAGAAAGATAAATGATGAGCTCTTTATGTCGTATGATGGGATGGACTAAATATGTCAAACATTTCGTTGACGGATTTTGCTTATCAAGCAATTGAACGAGCTGAACAGAAGAGAATGCGGCTGATGTATATCGTAATTGGCTGCCTTTTAACCTCGCTTCCGGGCTTGGGAATCAACGCCTACTTCTTCATGGCATTAGGACATCAGAAGGGAGGATTTACCAGTAGTGATTTTGAATTGATCTTGATCTCCGCGGTAGCATGTCTCATTCTTCTGGCCATTGGTTTGTACAAATTTGTCTCATTGAGAAGCCTGGACAATAAGCTCAATCGGGTCGAATTGCTGGAGGATACGATTTATAACGAGGTTTTGAAGCCAAGACAGATCGGCTAATTTTATCAGTTACGGGCGGTCAGTTAAGATAATATGCCTTGCCTGGCGTTAAATCTTTGAGAATTGGCGTTTGGCTCAGCATATGGCCGCTGGCCCACTGAATCGTCTCATTGTACGCCTCGGAAAAGCAGCTTTGCAGAAGTATTTTCTTTTTCTTCCGGCCATGCTCCTCTATCGCATCGCATAAATTATGTGTGAATACGCTCAATGAGCCAATCCATTCTTCGTTGCTGGGCTCATCCACCCGGGAGGAGGCCAGCATCAACTGACTCTCTCCGGTGGCGTTGCAGAGAGCACCGCTGTGGCACGCGTCTATGATTACGGCCAGATTTTTTATGTCTTTGATATATTTATTTAATTCGTTTTCGCTGATATATGTGGATTCGATTCCGTTCGCATCCTGTGGAATAAGGTAATAATCCCCGTCGTTATCCAGGAAGCCATGGCCGGAATAGTAGATTATTATGTTACCTCCTCTGTTCTGCCTTCGCTTTAACTCGGCCAGAGCCACCTCTAAGATGTTGTGCTTTGTGGGCTTATAATGAGCATCATCCGTCAGCACCATTACATCATATCCGTACATCTCCAGAAGACTGGCAACGGTCTTGGCATCGTTTACGCTTGTATGCAGATCCATTCTATCTTTATAATTATCAATTCCAATTACAACAGCAAAATCCTTTTTATGCGATCTCTTGCTGCTTTTTAATGATTTATTATCCCTTGGTTCATAGTAGTCGATTCGCTTCTCGGATGGATATGGACTTTTTCCACCGATAATATCAAGGTTTTTAAGAACCGAGATTTGATCAGATCTGACCGCATTCTGAAGGACCGGCTCTCTGTCCACATCTGGCGTCGTTGGCAGGCTGTTCAGATTGGGTCCAACGCGGGATAACTGATCCGTACCGAACATTTGATCTCTCTTTCGGATATCATCAGGCATTAAGTCAATGCCCGAAACGATGCCCGAGTTGGCAATTTGCGCCGTTCTCATAAGATAATTGTCCGGCTCATCGCTTTCATAAATGTAGTTCGTTTTTGCGCCACGATCGATGACATCAGAACTGGCGATCGGCGTTGTGTCTAAGATATAATTGTAAGTATTGTAAGTATTGTAAGTATCCTTCGACTCATACACATAACGTTCTCTTGGGCTACTATCCCTGATATCCGATGTGGCGATCCACGCCGTTCTCATAAGATAATTGTCCGGCTCATCGCTTTCATAAATGTAGTTCGTTTTTGAGCTATGATCGATGACATCAGAACTGGCGATCCGAGCTGTTCCTACTATGTAATTGTAAGTCTTCTTGTTCTTATATGCATAACCCGTTCTTGCATCCTCATCGGGGGTGTCAGAATCTGCGATTCGAATTTGCTCCGGACGATGGTGTTTCAGGGCGCGCACACCGGATAAGTAATTCAAATTTGAAACGATATCGTAGTTGACTTTTTCGTGCTTCAAGTAGATGCCGTCTGAGTATGGCCCTTTTGAGACCTCCTCGTCTGCATTTCCTCGGTTGAGAAACTCCAAATTGGTGTTGATGTCGGAAGCAGCATTCGAATCAGCGATCCGCATATTCTTGCTGGAACGATTATTTATTGCGGTGGTCTCATATAATTTATCCAATTTTGAGCGGATAGCCGAAAAATGTGTATCAGGAAGTTCATTACTATTTCCCAATTTGTTTCTGTTACCCTTGGGATAATTGATGTATGGATTCTGGATTGTGCCGCTACGACTATTACTATCCGAATGATTAATTCTGGACAAATTAGGATACGTATTTTCGGGTGCGAAAGGATCTATCGATTGATTTTCACGGTTAATGCTCATATCAATGAGCGTCTTCGAGGCGTCCGTTGATGGTTGCGCCATGCCAGTTTCGTCAATAGTTGCATCTACGTAAGGTGCGATCATCATGATTATGAGCGCTATCATTAAAAGTGCTCTCAACGGCGCCGCCCTCTGATATCTTTTAATTCGATATTTGGAAATGGTGATCTTTCTAAAGATATGGCTCGAAATTATAAGTTGTTTCTTGGTGATATATATGTTTTGTAGGTCTCATCATGCTCAGTCCTCTCCTGATGATCAAGCCCTGAAATCTGGTCGCTCAATAATGACGATACGTTCTGAGGGAGGCTTAGTGGGAATTTATATTACAATTGAAGAACTATTAACAATTCTTAATGGCCATATACGCCAACTAATGTACGGAGCAAAAATTCTGTATGAAGATCTGCATCATTACGGCCTGGATCATTTTTTTATGGCAAGCTTCAGCAGCCGCTGGATATGCCGGTATCGGCGTACTTCAATATGGCGGGCCACTGGCGACGGGAGTGACGAACAGTGATTCCTCGGAGGGTTTCTCGGGGTCCAATGCTGGATTTCAATTGGGAAGTGATTTGAATTCTCCATTCGATAAGGGGGGCTCTACGGCTAATCCTATAAGCTCTAATTTAAATAACCTCATAAATTCTCAATCATATATTAGTCCATTTGAATTCGACATGCAGAAAGAGATGGAATTAACGGATGCAATAGGCTTTCTGATTCTCCAGTCAGATGAAGGCGTACCCGTCTTCGATGACATGAAAGATGTTGATATGAATTCGGAAGTCCCTGATACCGCTAAGGATGTCAATGCCATGCTTGATCAAATCATCCCGGTCGAAGATGCGATGCCTCTTGAAGAAATTCGAGTCGTCTCTTAAATAACAAAGCTTTGCAGTCAAGGGTATGTGATAAATTCATGTCGTGCAACATATTCGTTGTCTTCTCATTAATATTTGCAGTTAGTGTAATGAGTCTCTCGGAGGCGTCGAGTGAGAACGATATGGTTCGTGGATCTCCGGACAACGGGACTGCAATTTTGCCTGGAGCTGCACCGCTTGATAATATTTCAATACATAAAGATATTATTATACAATCGTTGGCTCAATATGAGGAAGATTTGAATTTCTCCTCCCATATTCTTGACGAGTTCATCAAAAAAAATATAACAAACAGTGACGCAATGGTGGCAACATCCTCTCTCTTAGGTCTATCTTCTCAATCCCGAGATACTATTTATTCGATGAGGCCAACAGGAGAATATAAGGGCAACCATAATGATACAATTCTGGCTCTAACGTATCTGAATGCATTTCTCTGGGACATGGCAAAATTCTATGAAACTAATAAGATCAGCTATGCTCTTGCAGCCAGAGTGAACTATAATGAGAGTTTATATTATTATGGACGGGCAAAGCAAGGCATTGAATAGAGCGGGTTGATATCGCCCGGAGGAATTATCCCCTTGCTGTCATTGAATATAAGTCCGCAAAAATTCTCGCGAGCCTCAAATCTTTCTCTCAAATCCTGGATTCTAGATGTGTGTATTGTTTGATAATCCCCTTCCATCCTCTTCCGAAAACCAATCGCTCTTTTTAAAAATCGGAGAGCTGGCCGATCTCAATGAGAATCATTATCGAATGATTTATACCGACCAAAATTATTAACCTGCATCTGCAATTTAAAACAGGAGATCAATGGAAAAACTAAGCCACTCCCTCATTGTTCCAAGAATAAAAGATTTGGATGAGAAATACTCTAAGGGGTTGACGCGAAATAAAACACACAAGTTTATATTGTAGAACGTTGTCTTTATAATTATGGATGACGACGATAAATATGGACCATTTTTAAAAGCAATATCATGTGCCGATCCAGTCCA
>Ga0074195_1000859_pt1 | contig 50910 bp, 49 predicted proteins | sample EPASupsiteHSE623_FD_64525 | JGI IMG/M metagenome (GOLD analysis project Ga0074195, IMG submission 64525) | Bioremediated contaminated groundwater from EPA Superfund site, New Mexico - Sample HSE6-23 | ecosystem: Environmental > Aquatic > Deep subsurface > Groundwater > Contaminated ...
TATTTTATCCATGTCATCCTGCTCAATATACTCACCTATATGTACAAGCAGGCGCTCCATTTGTTCAAGCTCTTCGTCAGTAATACGCTCGGCTGCCAGTCCTGCTGCTAGCGCATCCAGCGCCGTCCTCACTTCGAAAACCTCATTAATGTCTTTGATTGACAAGTCCGCAACATAAGTTCCACGCCGCGGTATCATAATCACAAAGCCTTCCAGTTCCAGCTTGCGGATTGCTTCACGAACTGGAGTTCTGCTAACCCCTAATTCTTCAGCCAGCTGAATTTCCATAAGTCTCTCGCCTGGTTTTAAAACGCCACTGATAATGGCTTCGCGAAGTGTTTCACAAACAACTTCACGCAGCGGCTGGTAACTATCCAACCTAATCGGCAACAATCTCCGTTCCAACATTATCACCCACCTTCGACACCGTTTTTGCAATTATGATTTCAGCATCTGTCAATGCCCGCAATTTACTAGCGATGAATTCTGCTTCATCCGCTTGCTGGGTCAAACCAAACACTGTAGGTCCACTGCCTGACATTAATGAACCTATGGCTCCATAGTCACACATATACTTCTTTATTTTTCCAATATCAGGGTGCTCGGGAATAGTAACACTCTCAAGAGCGTTGCACAACCTGTCGGCTACCCCTGTCAGACTACTATCCTCAAGGCAAGTGATCATTGCTGCAATATCAGGCCGGTCTACTGCGGCACCAGCGCGAAAATTGCTATAAACCCACGCTGTAGAAACATTTACCGCAGGCTTTGCTAATACGACAAAGCATTCCGGGAGCAAAGGCAGGGCAGTGAGCTTCTCACCCCGTCCTTCGGCCAGCATTGTTCCGCCGCGCAAACAAAAGGGAACGTCGGAGCCTAACGCCGCTCCTAAATCACATAGCTTGTCAAGAGAAAGGCCAAGCTCCCATAGGCAGTTCAAGCCGACCAGCACGGCCGCCGCATCAGCGCTTCCCCCTGCTAGACCGGCGGCCATTGGAATATTCTTTTCCAGAGTGATGTGAACGCCTTGCTCGACGCCATATATGCCCTTAAGCAAAGCTGCAGCACGATAAGCTAAATTGCTGTCATCACAAGCAAGGGCGAGGATATTTGCCGTCACAGTAATATCCCCGTCCTGCTTTTTAAAACGCACACTATCAGCTAAGTCGATTGTCTGCATAACCATCGCAACTTCATGATAGCCGTCTGGGCGCTTCGCAATCACATCAAGCGCCAAATTTATTTTAGCATAAGCTTTTACAGTCAGCACAGTACTCAACCATTCATTTGCCGGAGGGCAATTTCTTCTTGAGCTGTTAAAATACTATCAATATCAAGCAGAATTAATAGCCGTCCATCCAATTTGCCAACCCCTTGAATATACCGGGCATCAAGCACAAAAGCTGGTGGCGGCGGCTCAATGCTGTCAGAATTTAAGCGTACTACTTCATTTACTGCATCGACTATTATTCCTACCGTTTGGCCGCTTACTTCGACAATGATAATCCTAGTATCATCATTATACTCAGCAGCACTAACCTGAAACCGTTTCCGAAGATCTACTACAGGGATAATGCGGCCCCGAAGGTTAATAATCCCTTCCATAAACGATGGTGTCTGAGGCAGCTTAGTGATAGGTACAAGCCGATTGATTTCCTGAACTTTAGTAATCGGTAATCCGTATTCCTCTTTAGCTAAACGGAATATAACCAGTTGTAGTTCTTGATCGTTTTGAACATCTCCCATTCAGCAAACACCTCCAAATAAGGTTAAATATTGTAAAACAGCGCCTATTGGCGATGAAATTCGCCAAATTACTATATTCGCTATTATATCGGTGTTTGCCTGCAATTGCCAATAATATTTTCGTTAGCCTTATACCATTTTTGCGCCGGCTACAATTACCTGCTCAAATCTGGCATCTGTAGAGTTATCTACTGCTTGCAGCTCTTCGCAGTATTCATTTATCGCATTCATTACTGTATCGTATTTCTCATAGAAGATGACTATTAGATCGCCTGACCGAGCATTGAGGAGTGCTTGCTTTACAGCGTGAGGCTCTTCCAGAATTGTTACGACTTTATCAGGAGAGAAGCCCGCTTCAATCACGCCTTGACGTAATAGGGCAGCCGTTTCACCTGACTTTCTTCCTCGTAAATCATAGTCTTCTTTGACATACAGCTGATCAAACCCCTTACCGGCAATTCGACCAACATTTATCGTTACATCATCTCGTCTGTCACCAGGTGCTGCTATCACACCTACCAGCCTCTTGGGTCCAAGCCTGCGCATAGTATTAATTAAGGCCTGATAACCAGCAGGATTATGCCCATAGTCAATACATATCCGAAAATCGTTTAAAGTCAAAAGGTTTAATCTTCCTGGATTTTGCGCAAAACTTGATAATCCCTGTCTGATATAACTGATAGGAATTTTTGCACAATAACAGGAAGCTGCGGCAATAACAGCGTTCTGCAGATTATGAAGAGCAAGACCACCCAGTGTCACAGGGATTTCATCGACAGGAAGGATAGCCCGCGCTGTTCCACCGCTAGCAGCATAAACAATATTATCCTTAACAAAAAATGCTTTTCCTCCTGCACCCAAATGCCGTCTAACTATTATGTTGGATGGTTCCACACTAAAGTAGACTATTTCCGCTCTCACTCTTGCCCCCAATTCATTGACGTAAGGATCATCAGCGTTTAACAGAGCAAAACCACCCGGTTTTACTACTTCGAGAATAAGTGATTTTATATAGGCCAGATCAGATAAGTTCTCGATGCCATCCTGCCCAAGATGGTCTTCAGTAATATTTGTTACTATGCCGATATCACATTGATCAAAGGCCAGTCCACCCCGGATTATGCCCCCGCGCGCCGTTTCCAGTACGGCAGCATCAACGCGCGGATCGCTCAGAATTATTCTAGCACTGTCAGGACCTGTAGTATCGCCTTCCATCAAGCACTCGTCATTAAAATATATACCTTCAGTTGTTGTCATGCCGACATTGTAGCCGGCCTGCCGCCATATATGACCAATCATCCGTGTAACCGTTGTCTTTCCATTGGTGCCAGTAATCGAGATAAGCGGGATACGCCCGGTACTGCCGTTTGGAAAGAGATAGTCCACAATGTGGTCCGCCACATCACGGGACTTTCCGGCTGATGGATAATGGTGCATGCGAATACCCGGCGCAGCATTTACTTCAATAACCGCGCCGTTGCCTGGCCCAATAGGTTTTGTGATATCTTTGGCGATAACGTCAATTCCAGCGACATCCAGCCCGATGAGACGCGCTGCCCGTTCGGCGATCCGAGCATTAATAGGATTGACAATATCAGTTACATCGACGGCCGTCCCGCCAGTACTCAGGTTAGCGTTATCCCGAATGCGCACTATACGACTTTTCTCTGGAACTGACTGCGGTGCCAGATTTTGTTTGGCAAGTACAGTTAGCCCGATGGCATCAATCTTAATTTTACTAAGCGGCTTAGCATGTCCATCCCCGCGGGCCGGGTCTTGGTTTGCAAATTCGACAAGTTCAGAAACAGTATGTTCGCCATCTCCGACAACATAAGCCGGAATTCTTTCAGCAGCCGCTACCATTTTACCGTTTACTACACACAGCCTATACTCCAAACCGGGAACATATTCCTCGACTAGCATATCTGTATCATATTGGCTGGCTGTTTGAAAAGCACGCTCCAATTCCGCCTGGCTTGAGATATTAATAGTTACTCCTTTACCTTGATTACCCCTAAGCGGCTTTACAACTACCGAGGAACCGAAGTTAGCTAATACAGTTACTGCATCGACCGCGTTATTTACTACGATCCCATAAGGAACAGTTATTCCATTGTTATCAAGCAGCTTTTTAGTAAGCTGTTTATCGCTTGCCAAATCTGTGGCTACAGCGCTTGTCCGTCCAGTAATTGTAGCCATAATCCTTTGTCGGCAGCGTCCATATCCGAGCTCAAGCATGCTTTGCTCTCGGGATACGGAAACGGGAATACCCCGCCTTTTAGCTGCCTGGAAAATAGCTTCTGTACTTGGCCCCAGCCGTCCCTTATCAGCTATTTCCTTCAGTAGAGCAATACTTGCATCAAGATCAAATATATTATTATTAACAGCAGCACTCAAAATCTGCCTTGCTAGAATTGCCGCTTGTTTAGCAACCTCGGCATCTATACAGCCGACAGCTATATTATAAATCCCTGGCTCGCCGCTGCTTCGCGCTTTGCCGAACTTGACATCATAACCGGCTAAAGATTGCAGTTCAAGTATGGTATGTTCGAATATATGGGCCAAGTAGGTACCTTCATTAAGTCTGTCGACAAACCCACCCGGGCGGCCTCGTGAGCATTGATGCTCTATTAGACCTGGTAGCAAGTTAAGCAGTCTGTCATTAAACCCAGTAATTTCACTACTGGGTATATCCTCATACTTGCCTATGTCCAATCTCACCCACAGGATAGGACGATAACTGTACATATTAGGCCCTTCTAATATCCGCGATGCCAAAATCTCCATGATTTGCCCCCTTCATTGCTGGTGATACTTAATACGCGCGTTTTTGCTGTTACTCTTCTTTAGACGAAGGTATACTGAATGGATTGCGGCGTTTTATATCAAACCCGAATCCGAAGGGAAGGATGTGCAAAATAACATTAGTCAGAGCGAGCGGGTCAGATTGCTTTGACTCTGATATATTTGAATGAATAATACTTTTACCATCAAGGATAGTTATTGTCTGCGAGCCAATTATCTCACATTTGCGATCAGCATTAACCAATAGCGCTGTATCCTCATCAATTCCAATTCCCAGAATATGAGGGTTTTGTGCTACAGCGGCAAGTAATCTATTAATTCGCCCGCGCTGGGCAAAATGCTGGTCAATAACTACTTCCTGCAGCAGTCCCATACCATGCGCCATGCTCAGAGATGACTTAGTAGGCGTATCGCTCGAATCACCGCCCACAATCATAGTATCACTCATCATTGATGCGCCTGCGCTTGTACCAGCTATTATCGTACCACGCTCATGCGCATGCCGGATAGCCGCATCTACTCCCGAGCCGCCCAATATGCTTGTCAGACGCAATTGATCGCCGCCAGTAAAAAAAATCCCACTGGCCTTTTCAACCTGAACAATGTTGCTTTTATCATTAGCAGCTTCGCGGTGATTAATGTTTATTACTGCAACTGACTCTGCTCCGAGCCCGAGAAAAAGAGTGCGGTACTCATCACCAACTTCACGCGGTAATTCAGTAGCTGTCGTAATTAAAGCTATTTTGGCGTCACGTCCTCCAGCGATTGCGATAAATTTACGCAGTATCAGACAATCATTTTCTTTGTCCTCATTACCGCCAATAATCAAAAGACTGCCTGTCTTGTTCTGCATGCCTTCCTCCGTTATCAAGAAAATTATTCAAGCTTATCTTTACCAGTTATTGCATAAGTTTATACATTTTTTTCGAAAAGCTAAAAAAGCTACACAAAAAAAGTCCGCCTGCCATATAATGATTCGACGAAAAGAATCATTATACAAGGAGGCCGACCGGATGAACATTCGTATGCTTTACTTGCCTCAGCCTTTGTCTCAGCTTGACTTTACACGTAATAAGAACCGTCAGTTACTTTGTGACATACATCAATTATTAAAAGCTAGAGGCTTTTATAGCGGACCGGACCATGATATCTATGATACCGAGACTGAAGATGCGCTATATAAGTTTCAGCAAGCTGAGAAACTAGCGCCAACCGGTAAAATTGATGCAGCCACATACTGCCGTTTATTAAGTGCAGCCCCGACTGAGCTAACGCCGGTAAAGGATGACTGCCGTACTAATATCAGATTAGCCCACAGCACTGTTATCATTACCAAGTCCCGGCGTCAAATAACCTTACTTGACGGCAAGACTGCCATTCGTCAATACCCTTGCGCCATTGGAAAACCCTCAACCCCCACCCCAGAAGGCAATTACGCTATCGCGACCAAGATTTTACACCCAGGCGGCGTGCTAGGATCTCGCTGGATGGGCCTAAATTTTGACGCCTACGGCATCCACGGCACAAACGCCCCCTGGGCTATCGGACAGATGGTCTCGAATGGATGCATTCGCATGCATAACAACCACGCCGAAGATCTGTTCGCTTTAGTCAATCTCGGAACTCCTGTCTTTATCCGAAGCTAGAAATCTTGATGAATCCGACTTATCTCAATACTTCAAAGGATGCTCTCTGAGGTGATTCTCCCTTTATCTGTTAATAACGTAATAAAAGGCATAGCTATTTTGTCTACCATATCGCGGCGGGCGGTAATGTAATGCATTAACGCCTCCCGCTCTTTTTCGTCCGGGAGCCACTCTACAGGGATATCAGTTATTATTTGATTAATTTCCTCCTCAGTTAGTGCCTTAACCTTGGCTATATAGCCTTCAAAGTCCTCAACGGTTAAGAAGTATTTAATCAGCCATCCATAAGCCCGCCGATAATTCATAATAATCTGGGGCTCAAGTTTTGCAAGCCAGTCTATATTCCATTTACCGCGTTTAAACAAATGTGAGTTATCAATGGCATAAATAAGACAAGCTTCGTCTTGGCGGCAAATGATAAGATTTCGTCGATTCCAGGTACGATCAAGGTTATGAAACATATGGTCAAACAACATTACTCCAGCCATATCTGATTTATTCTCCGCTTTTGCGAGATTAGCTCGCACCACATACCTGCTGCCACTTATATACTGACTGGCAAAATGCACTCCCGGGCTTACCCTTGCCGATCTAAGCCGCCTGCTTTTCTGCAGAAGCACTTCATCAAGCCTAATAAGTCCTCCGGGAGGAAAACAGAGCCCTAAAAGGTTGGCCAAGCGACACGCCAAGTATTCATTTACTAGCACCTTGGGTCCAAGGCGATTATTCTGCAGTTTTACAACATAAGCCTTCCCGTCATCGGCGCGGAATAGCTGAGGTGAAGTTACCCCTAGGCCCACCGCTCCCAGGTACATTACTGCAGTAAGCAATTGATTCACCTTCTTTATCCAGTGTCGCAGATGGTCAGCCTACTGCGCATATTAAAATATATGACGCAAATTGGCAAACATTCCGATTAAGCGGCAAATGAAAGAACACCGCTTAATCCGAGGAGGATATGCGGTGTTCTTCGTTTCTTTAGCCCTTTGGCGCAGCCGGCGTCGTCCCTGTACCTGTATCTACAAGCCAGCTGGCAACCCAACCAGTTGTATTGCCGTCTGAAAGTACTACTTTATACCATCCGAAAGCGTCATCTTTAATCGTTAAGGTTTCACCCTTGTTAACTTTTGTTACAACAGGGAAATTAGTGCCGGGACCAGTTCGAACATTAACATTGCTGCCAGTTATAGTCGCTACTCCGCCTACAGTTGTCGGAACTCCTGCGGTTGGAGTCATTGGACCGGTAAACAGAACATTTGATTCACCATATGCGGCGATATCGCCGCCGCCTGTTTGCGAGGCCGAAACAGAATCATCAACCAAGCCGCTAGAAGCAGACAACGTGCTGGCGGATGTATACATTGAAGTCGTGCCGGTAGTATCCATAGGATCAAGCACATAAGCATCCATTTCGGCAGTGCTTGTTACCCGCGTCCAGACTTTAAGTACAATAGTTATATGCACCTTGCGCGGTTCATCACAGCAGAAGTCGTAATCGACAAATTCGATCTGAACATCAGCAGTTGCCGGCATATCTTTTTCCGCACCAAGAACTTCTATGTCACGAGTCCAACGGACGCCCTTGCGTTCGAAGGCATGAACAGGCTGGTTGGGAAGATCAGCTACATACATGACCTTTACTTCCAATTCGCCCCTTACAACTACCTTATTAGGAATAACGTCGACTGATTTAATGCAGATGTCTTTTACATATACATCGACAACCTGCTCAATATTAGGTTTGGGATCGGGCACAAACATATCAAACTCGACAACCCGCTGCTCCATGGCAGCGCCTAGTACCTGTTCAACCAATATCTTTTCCATACCGGGCTCAAAGCAATAGCAATCGTCCATTGTCTGGCGTAACATTGCGCCTTGGCTGCTAGCAATAGCCCTCATGCTGGGACCGCTTTTTTTGGCCATATTATTCCCCCCTTTTCCCAGGATTAAAGCTTATTTTTTATCCTTTTGGCGTAGTAGGCATCGTACCGACACCGGCAGTACCAATCATTACTTCACGCTCACTGAGTACCTTGGCATTGACTCTCAAGACAACTGATACATCAAAGTCGCGAGTGCAGTGATTGTGGTGGTGGTGATGATCATCACAATCATCATCGCAGTCATCATCATCGTCACAGTCATTATGATGATGTTTCTTGTCGCAATCATCGCAATCGTTTTCATCAGTATCATAGTTTTTATACTTGTAAGCGCGGGTATGCTCATCAACATCATAGTCAACATACTCAATATCAACAGTAGCCTCAGCATCCATACCCTTACGGGCTCCCTCGATTGGAATATCAACGGTCCACTTGTAGTTTTTAATTTCTACAGCATGAACAGGCTGATCTGGCAGGCAAGCCACATAAATAGCCTTGATTTCAAAATCACCGCGAACTATAACCTTGTTAGTAATAACATCAATGCTATTTACTTCTACATCTTTAACAAAGACATCAACAATCTGCTCTATAGCCGGTTTGCGGTCAGGTACCTGCACATGGATATCTAGTGATTTTTGTTTTTCAGCTTCGCCTATTACCTGGCGAACAACAATTGTCTGCGGCCCAGTTTCTGCCCCAAGAGTACAGTAATCCTTCATCGCTCTTAAATCTTTATCGGTCATACATGTTCCCCCCTTCGTGTGATTCTATTTATATATATGCCTATGGCATCTGTTATGTGCAAAACCTGCGCCTCTGAAGAAAAATATTTGACGTATTTTGTTATATTTTTTTACTGCTAGACATAACACTTAAACAAACTTCTGCATAGTATATATCAGAAGTCCTCGTGGATTTCCAGAAAAACATAATATTAAAGGAGGATGCTTGATGTATCCAAAATGGGGAGAAAAAGACTGCTGCGATACCAATATGTACGATGACTGTGATTATACCTCAATGAAGTATATGCCGAAGATGCACAAAATGGACTATGATATGTGCTGTGACATGCCGAAAACGCACAAGATGGACTACGAATGCTGCGACATGCCAAAAATGCACAAGATGGGCTATGACTGCTGTGATATGCCAAAAATGCAAAAAATGGGCTATGACTGCTGTGATATGCCAAAAATGCACAAAATGAGCTATGACTGCTGTGATATGCCAAAAATGCACAAGATGGGCTATGACTGCTGCGATATGCCAAAAATGACATGCAAGACTGAGAAAAAGTGTGTAAAAACATACAAATGCATTTACAAGCTCTATAAGACTTGCCACTATCGTTTATATAAGGTTTGCCCACGCTGCGGGCATGAATACGATTACCATCATCACCGCGGTATGTGCCCTAAATGTGACTAAAGCGCTAAAAATCCTGCGGTTTTTAAAAACCGCAGGATTTTTACATTAAAGCTTCTTTAATTAGCAAGACTATGGCTTAATAAATTCTTGTACTACATAAACCGATCCATTAGGAGAATAAGCTACACCAATGCCTACTTCAGTATAATTGGGGCTTAAGATATTTGCACGATGGCCGGAACTATTCATGAACGCTACTTCAGCTGCGCTAACACTGCTATTGATAGCAAGGTTCTCACCAGCATATTTATAGCTGATTCCAGCTGCATTCATCCTATCGAAGGGAGTTTGGCCTTCAGGATTGTTATGAGCGAAAAAGCCCCTTTTAATCATATCTTGGGCATATTTTTCAGCTAGAGAAGTGAGTTTGGAATTAGACTTAAGAGCAGGCAGACCATTTTTAGCACGGTCAGCATTTAGTAGTTGTAAAGCAAGCTGCTCATCTGTTTTTACATTTCCTGAAGTTGGCGTTGTACTTGAACCTGGAGTAGTCGTTTTAGGTGCATCGACCTTGTCGTCACTGCCGCCGTGACCGCCCAGCATTGCAATTAAACCAAGGGCAGCAATTCCAGCAATAATACCATCTTTAGAATCAGACTTTTCTTCTTGCACCGCCGCTGGTTCAGCAGCTAATGCGGAAGTGGCGAAAGCCCCTCCAAAAGATGTCGTCAGCAATGATGCACTTACAAAAGTTAAAACAAGCATATTTTTTAATTTACTCAAATTATTACCTACCTTTCTACAATACAGTTATGTGAATCTTAGTACTTTCAAACAAAAATCTGTGGCTCTTTATTTCCACGGTTATGTATTTCGACTAACCAGTCCAAAAATCCTGTTTTTTATCAGTGGTAATGTTTACATAACACTATAAACCTTATTCTATGCCGTAAATTAACAATCATCCTTAGATGAATTTTGGGCAGAATAAGGTTATCAAAATGGAGGTGATTAAATTGGCATGTTTCAGCAAATCAGGATGCAGCAGCTGCAACGACAATAAAAGCTGTAAGAGCTCCTTTACCGAATTTGCTTCCGAGCTATGTCCTAAATCTAAGAATTCCTCTTCGAAAAGCAGCTGCAAGAAGTAAGTAAAAGACAAACCTCTAACCGGACTAAATTCAGAAAGTCCGCATTGGGGGTTTCTTCATTCATACATATAAACGTAATCAGGCATAAAAAGTAACGGCTATGTCAAAAGCCCCTACTGCAAAATTCTGCAATAGGGGCTTTTTTTCATTATTGACTATTAATATGGAGTTTTGGGAAGCCCAAGCCTAAATTTGCCTCGCGTCTCAAGTCCGCCTACACCCTCGATACCTGTTACCGAGGAGGTAATAGCATCACTGACATCGACTGTTTTGTTTATAGGCGTAAAAGCAACCTTTTCGGCAATAAACACCGGATCATAAGCGTGAATAAAAATTCTGGTCGGTGAACTCGCAAAGTTTGCACCAGATGCTAAAATAGCTTCAAAATATGATTGACATGCACCGGCAAAAATGACTAGATCATCGCGTGACGGCTCAAAAACACGGGCCTTTTTGACCGATTCAACGAAGAACTTTGAATTGCGGTAATTGTTAATATCGCTGAAATCCTTCTTGCCGCCTCCAATGAGGGCGTCATGCCCGGTAAGTACTAATATATCAGGGCGGTATTCATCCAGAAGCTGCACTACAGATTCGTGCTGCTTATCTTCTGCTATACACCGGCCAACTGCCTCGATATTGAGCTGACTATATGTTTTCAAACACATTTTTAGATATTCGTCGTCGCCATCGAGATGGAGCACCCGGCCGGGTAAATCAAAAAAAGAATACTTTTTTGTAGGTTCAGAACGCCCCATCTCAACCTTTTCTCTTTCAATACTGCGTCGCATCATAACGCGCTTCAGGCTTTCATTATGCATACCTTCCATTCGCACAATCTCATCACGCAAGTGCTCGGCGTCTACTCTTTCTAAGTCAACAAGCGGCGCATCGGCAACCAATCGTAAATGCATGCCTTTAAGAGTGCAAAACCGCTGTCCAGTATCATCCTCAAATATATCGGAAACTTTAAAGACTATATCACCGCCATGCGACTTGCGGATTACTAAATCGCCTACTGTTATTGCCACGAATCATCCCTCCCCCCTCATTACTTCATACTATGTGGCGCAAAACTATTTTGCTACATCGTCTTTTTTTAAGGACAATTGGCAAAAAGAGCAGAAGCCCATATACTGTACTAAGCTTTGTGACCGATGTGGTCACATGCATTGCACTCCATTCATGAGGTGATGGCGGCATGATTAGCGTGGTCGTTCCGGCAAAGAACGAAGCAGGCCGAATAGTCACTGTACTGCAAAATTTGGCCATATTGCCTGTGGATCATATCATTCTTGTATCGAACGGCTCTAAAGATGCCACAATGCAGGAGGTATTACAGCTAAGAATTCCTAAACTGCAGATTATCTACTTTAATGATTGTCTCGGCATCGACGTCCCCCGCGCAATCGGCGCAAAGGTAGCCTTGGCATTAGGCAGCGATGTTGTTGCCTTTGTCGACGGCGATATGGTCGGCACTTTCAGTGAGAACTTAATGGAACTCGTGGACGGAGTACTGCTTAAACACCTTGATATAGCCCTTACTAACTGCTACCCTTCACCACCGCGGCATATCGAAAGGTATAATCCGACTTTCCAATGGCGGCTTAATCTCAATAAGGAACTGGGCCTAGATAAGAAAATCAGCCTTGCCACCCCCGCCCACGGACCGCATGCAGTATCCCGCCGGCTCCTGGAAACTATCCCGATAAGGGAATTGGCCATACCTCCGGTACCACTGGCTCTAGCCCGGGTTCACAAACTGAGGATCGATGTAGCAACTACTATTCCCCACTATCGGCTGGGCTCATCAATCAAGAATCAAATTCATACTAATAAAATTATCGACACAATTGTCGGCGACTGCCTAGAGGCAATCGCTGCCTTTAAGAGCGAAGCTCGCACCCGACAACTTGGCAGCAAGACCTATCTCGGTTACCATATTGATAGACGTTTTGACCTACTAGACCACTTTCTAAATGAAAAGCCCTACTCGCCTAAAAACGAGTAGGGCTTTTTCCTTATAGAATAGTCTCAACAAACAGCAAGACCTTACTCCGCTAGTTTTCCGGTGTTGGAATCGAGTTAGCGATTGCAGCGAATTCTTCAAGCGTCAGCGTTTCGCCCCGCCTAGTACCGTCAATACCGGTCGCTGCAAGTGCTGCCCCTACCTCATCTGCTAACAAACCTGATGCTTTTAGTGAATTCGAGAGCGTCTTCCGCCGCTGACCAAAGGCAGCTTTAACCACCCGGAAAAACATTTTCTCGCTTTTAACGTCTACGGCCGGTTTGTCACGAACTATGCATTTAATGACAGCCGACTCGACGGCAGGAGCTGGTATGAAGGAACGTGGTGGTACCGAAAGAACAATTTCCGGGTGAGTATAGTATTGTACTGATACCGACAGCGCACCGTAATCTTTGCCGCCAGGCTTTGCAACCATGCGTTCAGCAACCTCCTTTTGAACCATTGTTACAAGCCGGTCAACAGGCAGGCGTTTTTCCAGAAAGCTCATAATAATCGGGGTTGTTATATAATACGGCAGATTTGCTACAACCTTATAATTGTTAGCAGCTACTGTCTCTGAAATGTCGATGCGCAGAATATCACCATGCACAACACGGACATTATCATAACCGTCCAGTGTCTTGCCAAGTATATCAATAAGCCGACGATCTAGTTCGACAGCCACTACATTGCCGCCCGCTTCAGCCAATCCCTGCGTAAGCGTTCCAATTCCAGGACCTATTTCGAGGATGGTCTCACCTGGTTTAATATCCGCAGCCGCGATTATGCCGTCAACAATGTTCTCATCAATTAAAAAGTTCTGACCCAGTTTTTTACTCATACGAATGCCAAAGGTTTTCAGAATGTGCATTGTAACATCTTTATTGGCAATTTTCGGCTGTATCATTGTTTTCCTCCATACTATTGTTCAGGCGTTCTATTGCTTGTTTAAACTCATCTCGCGTCACACCGTAATTATTTAAACGCTGTAAAAAGCCTTTAGCGTTGGCATAACCAATACCCAGCTCAGCGCCTAATTTTGACCGCCGCCGCACAGCATCCGGCGTGCCCGTTAAAGCCGCCCGAGTGATATCGGCCCAGATAAATTCCTGTGACGTCTTCCATTCTAAATATCTTACCTTGGCCAGCGCCAAGCGGATGGCTTCCGGCGAGGCTTGCTCGATTCCAATATCGTCATTTGCGGTAGCATCTTCCCGTGGAACAAAAGCATGTTTAGCTTCAGGAAAACGCTCGCTCAAAAACTTCCGGATACGTTCGCCAGCGCTATCCGGGTCGGTAAGGATTATTATACCGCGTTTCTTATAGGCATGCTCAATTTTTTCCAAGATGCGCGGAGAAAGTCCAAAGCCTCCTGTTTCAATACACTCGGCGTCAACCGCTCTTTTTACAGCATTTATATCTTGTTTTCCTTCAACAACTAATATCTCTTTAATCATATAGCGCTATCACCTCCGCTTCTTCCTATTATACCAGATTACGCCAAATTCAACCAAAATTTCGCCTGGCAGTCCTTCAATTATGGTAATATATTAGCATGCGTCAAACTAAAAGATCTTCCAGACTATATTGGAGAATTCAAAATGACTAAACTTACTGCAAGTTCGCTCGTCCTGCTAGGTTCAGCCTCCTACGGCATGCTTTCAACTATTACTAAACTGGCTTATCAAGGTGGCTTTTCTCCTGCTCAGGTAGTAGGCAGTCAAATGCTTTTCGGTGCTTTTGGTTTTTGGCTTAGCTCAGCCTATTACTGGAAGGCTTCCTGGCAATTATCCTTTAGCTCGATATTACAACTCTTGCTGACAGGTTCACTGAGCGGCCTAACGGGAATTTTCTACTATCTTTCCCTTCAGACTTTACCCGCCTCTTATGCCGTAATTCTACTTTTCCAGTTTACTTGGATAGGGCTTGGCCTGGAATGGCTGTTTGCTAAGCGTAGACCGACGCGACTCAAGATGCTTGCTGCTATTGTTATAGCGGTAGGCACCTTCCCGGCGGCTGGCTTTAGCATTTATTCAATTTCACCGATTCTTCCACTTCCCGGCCTTGTCCTTGGTCTGTTAGCTGCCGTCAGCTACGCACTCTTCATTCACTTAAATGCCAACAATGCTGTTCAAGCACCAATAATGATTTGTAATAACTGGATGGTTACTGGGGCTCTTCTTATAGCATTTATCGTCTTCCCGCCGCATTTTTTGTTTGACAGTTCACTGTCATCCGGGCTGTGGATGTATGGCGTCTTTCTCGGTTTATTCGGAATAATTCTTCCCTTTTATCTTTTTGCCAAAGGCACTCCTCATATTGGCACAGGCAGCTCAGCCGTTCTCGGCGCAGTTGAGCTGCCTGTGGTAATTGCCTGTTCTCTGCTGTTTTTAGATGAGCAAATAAGCTTACATCAGGCTACTGGAATTGCCATTATCCTATTTGGAATTTGGCTCTCTTCACGACAATTTAAAACGGGGCTATAAGCCCCGTTTTTTTATTCGAGAATATACACTTTTACTGTACGGCGGCCAAACCGCCACGCTTCACTATGGCTCTCCACGCACAGGTCAATCTTATTGCCGATTATAGCGCCGCCTGTGTCAGCAGCTAATGCCAAACCGTACCCGGGAATATATACCCGCGTTCCCAGAGGAATTACGTCTGGATCGACCGCAACTATACCACGCCGGGCAGCTATACCTGTTGCGGTAAGCCCTTGCGGTGAGCCGTCCGTGGGTAAGTAAGCTGTTGCTTCCATCCACTCAGCGCGTCTAAATCTTTGTGTTCCGCGTGATGTATCGATTGTATCACGCGTTCCAACCTTGACAATTTTAGGTTTTGGCGGGACAGTTATATGTTCTGATATAACCTCTTCGGCTACTTGGCTGTTATCAGCGAAATGTTGCTTTACAGCCATCACTTTCACACCGTTTTGGCCTTCTTCAACAACTTCCTCTGCACCCTTTTCCATGGTTGCATCAGGCTGACGTACTATGGGAAAAGGTTCCTCAACTTCGCGCTCAATCACCTTTTCTGAGATGATTATAGCCTGGATATTCATTCCTGACTGGATCTTTGTTTTTTCGTCTGGTATCAGTTTAATATTTTCTTTTAAAATTCCCAGACTTGCCGCCAACTCGCCTACGGTAGGTTTCCCGGTCACGATTGTCTCCACAATGCCCTGATATGTAAAATTTACCGGGACAGCGCGGAATACTTCAATAGTCGTGCCACTTTTCAGCTTGGGCGTTGAAAGTCGGTACTCATCTTTAGCAGCCAATACTACTCCAGCCTCAGCCAGAATGGCTTCCGGCTTGCCTTGTAGTGTAGTAATAGTCGTAGTTGTTCCATCTACTATTATGTTTAATTTTTTGTGAGCCCACATGAAACCTGTTGCAAGTAATGCGATGACGACTAAGGCAACTATTATGAGCATTTTAGGCTCATTTTTTACCCTTTTCAGCGAAGAAATAGTCATCACAACCCCCCTTTCGAAACACAGATATGTATTTTACCAGATATGGATGGTGTTTGTCAAATATTGCATTTATTAACTCGCTATCCAAAGTGTTCCCTCATTTACCTTTTTTATGCAAAAAATGATCGAATACCTTTTTATAAGATATTCGATCATTTTAAAATTATTCCTTTGTTAGCATTTGTTACCAATTTTGGTAAATAGGCGCTTTACATTAGCTGTCGTTACGGCACTAAGTTCAGCCATCGTCATCTCTCTCAAACCAGCTACATGCTCTGTCACAATATTAACATAAGCAGGTTCGTTTCTTTTTCCGCGATGAGGCTGAGGCGTAAGATAAGGACAATCAGTTTCAAACAGCAAGCGCTCTATCGGCACAGCGGCAGCAATAGCCGGCAGCTTAGCCGAATTCTTAAAGGTTACCGAACCACCAAAGGCAACATAAAATCCCAACTTAATAACTTCGCGCATCATTTCCATACTGCCCGAAAAACAATGGAATACGCCAGTTAACCCTTTTGCTTCTTTCTTAATTATTTCCAATATATCGCCATGTGCATCACGGTCGTGAATTATAATCGGCATACCAGTCTGACGCGCAATATCCAGTTGAGAAATAAAAACCTGCTTCTGGATTTCGCGTGGTGATAAATCATAGTAGTAGTCAAGGCCAATTTCTCCTACTGCAACTACTTTGGGATGCTTAGTCCACTCGGCCAGCTGTTCATAATCGCCAGCCTTTAAGTCTTTAGCGTCATGAGGATGCACACCGACAGCCGCATATATAAAGTCATGTTCTTCAGCCAGTTTTATCGAACTTGCTGAAGACTGCATACATGCGCCAGCATTTATTATGCCGACGATACCAGCTTCCCTGGCTCTTGCAATGACTTCCTCCCGGTCTTCGCTAAACTTGATATTATCTAAGTGAGCATGTGAATCAAAAACCATATTACTTCACCTTACTGCCTGCCGGCATGTCTGGAACTGCTACTACTTTTAGCAAGTCTCCGCTTGAGGCAGCCAATACCATACCGCGCGATACAATGCCGCGAATTTTGGCAGGCTTAAGATTTATGATCATGACTACATTCTGCCCGACAAGTTCCTCGGGTGCGTAGTGTTTTGCAATTCCTGATACAATTGTCCGCTGCTCTGACCCTAAGTCAACAGTGAGCATAAGCAGTTTATCGGCACCCTTAACCTTTTCAGCAGCCAGTACCTTAACCACCCGCAGATCCATTTTGGCAAAATCGTCGATGGTAATTTCCGGCGTCGCAGCCTCGGCCGGTACTTCAACCTTTGCTTCAGCTTTATTCTGAGCAACTGTCTCAGCGGCTTGCTCAATCGATTTATCCTCTATCCGTGGGAAAATTGGCTCAGGCTTAGATACCTTCGTTCCAGCAGGCATTCTTCCCCAGCCTTGAGCATCTTTAAGGCTAACTTTTGAAAATTCCATTTCCAGACCGAGTTGTCCCCAAACCTTGGACGCCGTAGTAGGCATATACGGTGAGATAAGAATAGCGACTATACGAAGCGTCTCTGCCAAATTGTACATTACAGTATTTAGACGCGATTTCTTGTCTGGGTCTTTAGCCAATGCCCAAGGAGCTGTTTCATCAATATATTTATTGGTCCGGCTAATAAGTGCCCAAACCTGTTTTATAGCGGCGTTGATATCCATATTATCCATCAGCTTTTCATAGGCCGCGGAGGTCTCACTTGCCAGCCTGATTAAGTCCTGGTCAACAGCTTCACTTTCGCCGGCTTGTTCAATAATACCGCCGTTAAAGCGGCCAATCATGTTTAAAGTGCGGTGGAGCAAATTGCCCAAATCATTGGCAAGATCAGCATTGATACGGGTAATAAGAGCATCACGGGAGAAGTTGCCGTCCATACCGAGTGTAATTTCTCGCAATAGATAGTATCTGATAGCATCTGCCCCGAATTCTTCGATTAAACCAAGCGGATCAATTACATTGCCTTTAGATTTAGACATCTTGTCCCCTTCGACAACAAGCCAGCCGTGACCATATACCTGTTTAGGCATAGGCAAGTCAAGCGCCATTAAAATAACCGGCCAGATAATTGAATGGAAGCGGACAATTTCTTTGCCGACAAGATGTACATCAGCCGGCCAGTACTGGGCGAATTTATCGCGATCATGCAGATAGCCGGCGGCTGTTATGTAGTTTGTTAGTGCATCAAACCACACGTACACTACATGCTTGGTATCAAAGGGAACCGGAATACCCCAGTCAAAGGTAGTCCTGGAAACACACAGGTCCTCCAGTCCATTTTTTATAAAGTTAATCATTTCATTCCGTCGTGAAACAGGCTGAATAAAATCAGGGTTTTCTTCAATATGCTTCAGTAAGCGATCCTGATATTTAGACATACGGAAGAAATAACTTTCTTCTTTTACAAGCTCGACCGGGCGGCCGCAGTCTGGACATTTGCCGTCTGTCAACTGCCGGTCCAGCCAGAAGGTTTCGCAGGGTGTGCAGTAGCGACCCTCATACTCGGACTTATAGATATCACCCTGATCGAATATCTTCTGAAATATTGCCTGAACAACCTCGCGATGACGAGTTTCAGTGGTACGGATAAAATCATCGTTGGAAATATTCAGCTTGTCCCAAAGATTTTTAAAAGAGGCGACAATTTTGTCGACATACTGTATAGGTGTAATTTTGTTCTCTTCTGCTTTACGCTGAATTTTTTGCCCATGCTCATCTGAACCGGTCAAAAAGAATACGTCATAGCCAGCCAGACGTTTATAACGCGCTACAGCGTCTGCAATAGTCGTACAGTAAGCATGACCGATATGAAGTCTGTCGCTCGGATAATAAATAGGAGTCGTAATATAAAATGGATTTTTTTTCATAATATGGTAAACCTGCCTCTCGTAGATTATTTGTCGTTTTTTTGTTTCTCATTCCCTATCGCTTTATTTTTATTCGACATTTTTCTTGTCTAATCGACAAAAACATCTGTGCAATACTAGAAGATACATCCTTTTCTGGAAATTTCCATGTCATATGGAAAAAAAAGGTTGACAAGCTTTGTAACATTTAGTATTATTTAGCTAGACGATTTGTCGAATATTGTTGTTTCGGGAGGAGAAATATATTATGAAATCAACTGGTATTGTGCGTAAAGTGGACGAGCTCGGCAGAGTGGTAATCCCTATCGAACTGCGCCGTACTCTAGCTATCGAAGAAAAAGACGCCCTTGAAATTTATGTAGATGCTGATCGCATCATTCTACGTAAATACGAACCCGCTTGCTCTTGCGTGTTCTGCGGCAACGCTGATGAAGTCACCAACTTCAAAGGCAAAAACATTTGCAAAGACTGCCTTGATTCAATGATTAAACAAGCTATCTAATAATGCTATTATAGAGGGGTATATACCTCTCTTTTTTTATATAATCACATCGTTTTCATGTTGAAGAACAGCTTGATAAACCTCCCGTTTGGAGATTTTTCTTTGAAGCGCCACCGTCCGGATGGCGTCTTTTTTGTTTACCCCATCTGCCACCAAGGCCATAACTGCTTCAACCGGTGAACTGGTTTCGGCTTCTTCATCTTGTCCCTCGCCAATATTCAAATTTCCGGAAATAAGTAAGGTAAATTCACCGCGTGGTTCGTTTAAAACGAAATGCTCTTTAAGGCTTCCCAGTGTACCGCGAACAAATTCTTCAAACTTTTTGGTCAACTCGCGAGCAGCGACTGCCTGCCGGTCACCAAAGGCGGAATAAAGCTCCGTTAGAGTAGCTTTTAGGCGATGCGGCGATTCGTATAATATCAAAGTATAGGGATGTCCAACTAAACTGCCGATTAATTCTCGTCGTTTTTTAGTGGTTTTAGGTAAAAACCCGATGAAGGTAAACATCCTTGTATCAAGACCTGAGCACACCAGCGCGGAAAGAGCGGCATTCGCCCCAGGAAGCGGTATTACCTTTACCCCGGCTTCAATTGCCAGCAGTACAAGATCACTGCCTGGATCAGATATGCCAGGCATTCCGGCATCACTTACAATAGCTATATCTTCACCGCTAAGCAGTCTTTCAATAAGTTCAGGACCGCGGCTGACTTTGTTATGTTCATGGTAGCTAATCAGCGGCGTATGTATGTCAAAGTGATTGAGAAGTTTACAGGTATGTCTTGTGTCTTCAGCTGCAATTACGGCGCATTCCTTAAGCGTACGCATGGCCCTCAGTGTCATGTCTTCCAAATTGCCGATAGGTGTTGCGCACAAATATAGAGTGCCGGGTTTTTCGTTCAATCAATCACTCCCTTTACTGACTGCTGTAATACGCAAGAATCTCTTCTGTATAGCTGCCGTCTGCATTATATACAAAAAGCGGTTCAAGCACATCAAGTCCGGGTTTAGCACCTAGGACACCTTCTACAAGAAGAATATTGGGTTTTTTACCGAGGGCAGGATGCACCAGACGCAAGCGTTTAGGCTCTATGCCGGTACCACTCATAGCACTAAGTATTTCAGCCATTCTTTCCGGTAGGTGCACCATTGCAAAGCGGCCGCGATATTTTAAAAGATATTTAGCAGCCTTAACAACATTATCCAGCGTAGCGTTTATCTCATGCCGAGCGGATGCTACACCATCATTAGGGTTAATAAGACCTTGTCCAACCGGCCGATATGGCGGGTTGGACACTACAAGATCATATTTACCTGCCGAAATGACGCCTTTTAACGAACGAAAATCGGCATTTATAATTTCAACACATTCATCTAGGTTGTTGAGCTTAATACTTCGGCCAGCCATTTCAGCCATTCTAGCATTAATTTCAACACCGACAACTTTGCCAGCACCAAGAGCTGATAAGAGCAAACCAATAACACCGGTACCTGCTCCCAAGTCTACCACTGCCGCACCTTTTCGAAGTGTTGCAAAATGCGCAACAAGCACAGCATCAAGTGAAAACCGAAATTCGTCATCTGCCTGTATTATCTTCAAATTATTTATTAATAAGTCATCCAGGCTTTCACCTGGTCGAAGCAGGTTTTCAATCATTTATCTCTTTTTCCACTACTTCTTCCCATGGGATTACAACCGTTTTCCCCTGTTCAAGCTGGATGGCAGCTGTCCGTTTATTGGCATTTACCGAAACCACTCTGCCTTCACCTTCGACGGTTACTACTTCGCGGCCAACAACAGGCGGAGCTATCTTCTTGGTGGCAGGAGCATAGCTATCACTTTCATACTTAAGGCAGCACATCAAGCGGCCGCAGATACCGGATATTTTAGTGGGATTGAGCGATAGGTTTTGATCTTTTGCCATTCTGATTGAAACCGGCTCAAAATCACCTAAAAAGGTCGAGCAGCATAGCGGTCGGCCACAGCAGCCAATACCGCCCATCATTTTAGCTTCATCGCGCACGCCTATTTGACGCAGCTCAATACGCGTACGAAAAACAGCCGCCAAGTCTTTAACCAATTCCCGGAAATCAATCCGGCCCTCGGCTGTAAAGTAAAAGATTATTTTATTTACATCAAAAGTATATTCTACATCTACCAAATTCATCGGCAGACTATGAGTTTTTATTTTCTGCTCACAGACGGCAAAAGCTTCGCTTTCTTTATTGCGGTTATCGCTTATCTTCTCTTGATCCTGCTGCGACGCTTTTCGAATGACAGTTTTTAGCGGAGCCACAATTTCTGTTTCGGGAACTTCCCGCGGTCCTATTACTACCTCGCCATATTCAAGCCCTCTAGCTGTTTCAACAATAACAAACTCCCCGGCTTCCAGAACAACTTGGCCGGGTCCAAAATAATATATCTTCCCCGCCTTTTTAAAACGCACACCAACAACTGTCTGCACGTTAATCCTCCCCTGCTGCATCACGCAGCTTTATTAATAACGCCTCACTGGTCAGGCGGATATTTGCATTGGCCGCCAGCGCCTTTCTGGCAAAATCCAAAGCTTTAAGGGCAGTTAAGAGACGCGGCTCATCCCAGTAATGAGCCTCATTAAGCAAGTCCTCAGCAATATCAGCATTAAAAAATAGACCGCTGTCTTTCGCCGATATATAAACCAAGAGGTCACGTAGGATATAAGACATATAATTAAATAAAGCTAACACTTGCGGTCGCTCCATTTTATCAAAGACAGTTGCCTGCTCCCATAGAGTCGTCATTGAGCACCCCGGCAGCGAGGCAATTACTTCTGCAGCCTGATTTCGCGCTGCGAGACCATTTTCGGCCAACAAGGCTAGCGCGTTTCCCATCCGCCCGCCGCTAAGCCTGGCAGCTGCTTCTGCCTGTCTTTCGGCGAACCCTCGCGCCAAGAGCGCCTGACTTAATATCTGATACGGCAGCGGGGAAAAGTTTAGTACCCGACAGCGCGAAATTATTGTATCTAAAAGCTGCTGCCTTGCATTTGATATTAGGATAAAAACCAGGTTGCCTACTGGCTCTTCCAGGGTTTTCAGCAGACTATTGGCAGCCTGCGTTGTCATACATTCTGCACCTTCGATAATTATTACCCGTCGTTCGCCGTAGTACGGCGCAAGCGAAGCCTCACGCTGCAGCTCGCGCACTTGATCGATTTTTATACTGGCACCTGCCGGGCGAGCCAACAGCAAATCAGGATGACTGTTAGTGCTTATCTGTCGGCAGGACTGACAGCTGCCGCAGGGTTTTTCCGCTGAGCCTGAACATAATAGACTTGCTGCAAACACTTTAGCTGCAGCAGCCTTTCCTACACCGTCCGGACCGGCAAACAATAGCGCATGAGGCACACGCTGCACTGCCAGCATTGCCTTAAGCTTATTAATATTATCAGCGTGACCGACAATCTCATTCCATTGCATTTGGCACCTCAAGAACCCTACATATACATATCAACAAGCATCCCCCGAATAGCGTCCTGTTTAGCCATTATTTCCAGTTGGCGGTCTTGCCCATGACGCACGTCTTCGGTTAAATCAGCCAGCGTGTCATCTATCTGCTTAATAGTGGTATACATTTTCTGCCTTCCATAACGGTCCCAGCCGGACTGTGACTGCAACGTGTACATTCGGCCCACTGCTTCGCCAATAAATTTACGGACAAGCTCACGATAAGTTTTTAGTTCAGAGTAGGTTGGTACCTGTCCCAGACGCTTTCCCTGTTTGGTTATATCCTCTAAGAGGCCGTTAAGCCTTTCTTTGGATTGACCATCTTGAACCTGACGAAGATCAGCAGCAAAAAAGTTGCTGTTCTTTTCTGGCCTAGCACCTACTTCATGGTCAAGCAAGGGCTGAGGATTGGCAGAGCCCATCTTATTAATTTTCACACAGGTTCCTGCCTTTCAAGCAGTTTTAGATATAAAGCTACTATTATATAATGAATTATAATTCTTTTAATTAAAATAATCAAATTTTGGTATTAAAACCGGCTAGTATAGTATATCTCAGTGACACAGAAAACAGCCCAGCAAGGATTAACCTCGCTTTAGGCTGTTTATTTCCCGAAAATCACGCTAAAAATTTCTGATTTTATTGCGTCTAAGCACCCCTTCAAGTCATTATTGCAATAAAACTTTTTTATGCCGCATTCAGTAAGTTTTTCTACACAAAAATCATTACTATCGGCTAGAAACCGCCGGCACAATTCTTCATAATTAGGCCGCTGCTGCTGTTTCTCTCGAAAAAGTGCCCGTTCTAGCCTAGTAGCATCGTCGACTTCAATATATAGCGGGATAATGTTCTCCGCGCCGAAATAGCGCTGCATCCTCTTATAAACCGGCAAGGTTCCTATCAATAAATAGTTTTCTTTGGCTAGGTCAATCTGACCATCGTTTACCGTGCAGTAATACCATTTCCCATTAACGGTATCATATTCGCGCTGTTCTATTATCTTCCCCATACTGTTATATTGCCGTAGCGTTTCTTCATCAATGAAATAGTAATCAAGTCCATTTGTTTCATTATTTCTTTGCGGCCTTGTTGTGTAGGGGATTATTGGTTTTAGGTTGAGTTCCCTATCTTCCTGCAGCAGTTTGAAAACTGTATCTTTGCCGGAGCTGCTTTTACCCATTAAACAAAATATTTTTCCCATCTTGCCATCCCAATCAAAATATTTAATCCACAACCTTAATGGTCTTAAGTGTATAATCTTCCGGGCCGGAGATATGCATTCCTACCTGCTGCAAGCGGCGGCAATAATCAATGATTTCACCGGTAATGCGTTCCCCCGGGCAAAGAAGCGGTATGCCAGGCGGATAGAAGGTGACAATTTCAGCACATACGAAACCTGCTGACGCGTTAAATGGTACGGTGCAAGTATTGCCAAAGAGCGCATCCCGCGGCGAAATAACGCCTTCCGGCGGAGCAGGATAATTTATGCTGGCACAAGCATCGTCAAGTTCGGAAAAATCGCAATCGCTGGCATGGTTTTCGGCCAGACCGCGCAGCGCCGCAACAAGAGCATGAGCCTCTTCTTCAGTATCGCCCAGCGTAATTAAAAACAAGAGGTTATACATATCCGATAACTCGGCTTGAATTTTATAGTCATGCCGAATTATCCGTTCAGCTTCAGCTCCTTTGAGTCCCAAACCCTTAACCGTTACGGTAACCTTTGTCGGATCAAAGCTATGGACACCGGGGTTGCCAATCTTGTCCTCTCCAAAACAGTACAAGCCGGGGATTTTATTTATTTCAGACCGTACCCATTGGGCCAGGTCAATTGCCTTTTCAATAAGCTGGGCTCCCTCCGCGGCCATCTGCATTCGCGCCACATCGAGCGATGCCATCAGAATATAGTTCGGGCTTGTTGATTGGACCAGCTGCAGCATTGCTTTTAGCCGGGGCACATTAATGCGGCCTTCCCGGCAATGTACCATTGAGCATTGCGTCATAGCCCCAATAATTTTATGCGTGCTTTGCGCGCAAATATCAGCCCCGGCATCAAGCGCCGGAATAGGCAGTCGATCGCTGAATTTAAGATGCGGACCGTGAGCCTCGTCCACAATTACTGACATATTATGAGCATGAACAAAATCAACTATCCTTTTGAGGTCAGTCGAAACGCCATAGTACGTTGGATTTATTATCAGAACACCTTTAGCTTCAGGGTGACGAAGTACAGCCGCTTCGACAGCTTCAGGGGTGACGCCCATAGCGATACCAAGTTCGTTATCTACTGCCGGCTGAATAAAAACAGGTATTGCTCCGCTTAAAATAATTCCGCCAATAATCGAACGATGTGCATTCCGGGGTACAATTATCTTATCGCCTGGTCCGGCGATAGTAAGAATCATTGCGTAAATACCGCCTGTTGTCCCGTTAATTACAAAAAAACTATGATCAGCTTCATAAAGTTCGGCAGACAAATCCTGTGCAGCTTTAATACAGCCATGCGGTTCGTGCAAATCATCAAGTTCGTGCATTAATGCTAAATCCAGTTCAAGCGTCTCGCGGCCAATAATCTTTCCCAGACTAGGGTGCATGCCTTTTCCTTGTTTATGTCCCGGTGTATGAAACGGAACAACTCCATCTTTTACATAGTTGAGCATCGCTGTTAATAGCGGGGTCTCCAACTGTCTTGTCCAATGCACCGCCTGCGCCTCCTCGAAATTACTGCAAAAAGGTTAATTTTACCTACAATTATTATACCCTAAATTATGTCGATAATGTTCAGTAATTTCTATTCGAGGATAAAACTTAGCAAATGGCCGCAAGTCGTTCCGGTTGTATCAGCTGTTCCTGCCGGAAGCTCTACAACATAAGCGCTGCCCCGACATGAAGCTAATCGTCCAGGCTGCAAGCTTTCAACAACTTTGATGATAGTATTCTGTTCATTAACGAATAGGACATCAATAGCATACGCCATCCCGATAGTATGGACACTAAAGCAGGGTTTAATGATTAGCGCCCCGCCTTTAGGAAAAGTTTTAGTCCCGAGCAATCCCTTAAGGCGAAGAAAAAAGCTATCGGCAACAAGACTGGACGTCGCTATCTCAAGGCCCTTAGTAATATTGAAAATCTTTATATTATTCACCTACTTACCTGCTTAATATATTAAATAAGCTCGTGTAAAAATATCCGATGTCCGTCCTCAAGTCTTGTATTATAACAATGTCTATGCTAATTCTATAATATATCAATTAGCTTTTATCCACCATCCAACTATTTTCTCATAAATCCAAGGAAAAAGATCCTAATATTACGAAAAAACCCTAAGAATATTCGGTAATCATCCGCTTATTCTTAGGGTTTGACTGTTTTTTATTGCATCATTATTTTTTCCGCTGTTTACTAAATTGCAGTTTTGATATCATCCTGCCGCGCGTTTATTCGCTGAACAGTCAATGACTGGCACTTTATATCACTATATAGTAGAGCTATAAGAGAAATCATAATTAATGCAATACAAAGATACCAGGCTGCCTGATAGGATCCGGTCTTATCATATATGATCGCGATTGCAGGAACGGATATGGCGGCGCCTAAGTATACCGACAGATTCACATAACCATAGATTTCGCCGTAATGTTTTGAACCAAACATTGCAGCAGTGATGACCGGCGGACAAACCGTTCCAGTACAAATACCAAGCCCATAAAGGAAAGCCATAACATACATAAGCGGCTTAGATCCCGGAAACAGCATGCAAGCTATAGAAATTGCAAAAACAATGCAGATATAGCTGGTGCCTGCTCTAGTACCAAATTTATCATAAACCCAGCCGAGAGATATTTTGCCAAAGGTTACGATGACTAAGAAAAGGGACAGTATTCCAGCAGCAAATGCAGGACCATGGACATCTGCCAAAAATGCGGCTAGCTGACTAAGCGATCCAAAACCTACAAAGCATAAGGAAAACATGCCAAACAGATAAATCCAGAAAAAGCTGTGTTTTTTTGCTTCGGCAAGTGTCATATTAAGTTCAACTCTAGAATCTGTGGTTTTTTGAACGTTAGTAGAAACTCCATCTACTCCGTATGCCTTAAGATTCATAGCTTCCGGAGATTTCTTCATTATCAGCATCATGGGTAAACATATTATTAACATAGCACCCGCAAATATAAGGAACGATGTCCGCCAGCTATAGTTTTGAATAATATTTGCCATGATCGGGCTAATGATCGCACCGCCGAAACCACTACCAGCAAGCGCAATACTGATAGCCAATCCCCTTTTTTTAACAAACCAGTTTGTAAGAACAATTGAAACTGGTAAGGCTACTGCACCACAGGAAAACGCCCCCATAAAGATAGCGCTTATATAGAAATGGGTAATATTCTGTGCTAATGAAAAGCTAGCGTAGGAAGCTGCCAAACCGATAATGCATATTGCGTGAATTAGCCGTGTATTCTTATTGGCAAGCCATTTACCAAAGTAAGGTGACAAAAACACTGTTACTCCAGAAAAGATGGTACTGCATATACCAAATGCGCTTCGGCTGAAACCCATGTCATTAGTAATAGGTTTAACATATAGTCCCCAGCAAGTCGTTATTAGCGGGTGTAACATGGCCATAATGACGACACTCGCGGCTACAACCCACCATCCGTAAAACATCTTTTTATCGCCCATTCCATTGCCTCCAATCAGTTTTTAGGTGTATTTAACTTTTATACACTTCTCCATCTTTCATAACAAACGATACCTTTTTAAGCACTGAAATATCCTCTAACGGGTTCTTATCTACTGCAACAATATCGGCCAACCTTCCTGGAGCAATAGTTCCGATTTTATCGTCCCAGCGAAGCAGTTCAGCAGCGTACTTTGTAGCACTCAGTAAAGTATCTACAGGCGAAATTCCGGCACCTACCATTAACTCAAATTCGCCGGCTTGAGTACCATGTGGGGTAAGTGGTGTTCCGCAGTCAGTACCGAATATAACACGTACGCCTGCGTCGTAAGCTTTTTTAATGTTAGAAAGATGAGAGCCAACCAAGGCAGTTGCCTTCTTAACTGCAAAATCAGGAATACCGGCTGCCGCACCATTTTCTGCAACAACCTTTAAGACAATAAATGTTGGGACAATAGCGATGCCTTTTTCCACCATAATTTGAATTGTCTCGGCGTCAACTAGGGTACAGTGTTCAATTACAGAGACACCGGCAACCGCTGCAGCCTTAATGCCTGCCGTACCATGAGCATGGGCTGACGTAATTTTGCCATGCATTTTAGCGACATTTACAGCTGCTTCGATCTCCTCAACGCTCATATTTTGCTCGCCAGGTTCATTACCCGGACTTAAAACTCCACCTGTAACTACTACCTTTATCTGATCGGCGCCGTACTTTAGCATTAGGCGGGCAGCTGAACGAACTTCTTCGGGTCCATTTGCAACATTGCCAGTCTTGAAAGCTGTAATTCCCAGCGGTTCTCCGGGATAACGAAAATCTAGATGGCCACCAGTTTGAGTAATGTACATACCGCTGGCGAAAATGCGCGGTCCCGCAAAAACTCTGGCATTTATTGCATCACGGATATTAAAACATCCTGTTATGGTAGGATACCCCTCGTCCCGAACAGTGGTAAAGCCGGCTAATAAATCCAGTTGAGCATTTTTAATGCCTTTTATGGCCACGATTTCCGGTGGTTCGCTTACCTCAACAAGCGACGTTTTCCCACCAAAACCCAAGTGGACATGAGTATCAATCAAGCCTGGCATAACAAACTTATCTGTAAGATCAATAACTTCCTCACCGGCTTGGGGAACATAATCATTCGCACTTTTTACCGCAGTTATTTCGTTCTGTTCAATGATAATTACCGCATTATCTATAACCCTTTCGTCAACTGCACAAAATAACTGACCACATTTAATTACTTTGGACATAATATTTCCCTTCTTTCCTTAAAAGTTATCTCTTCGGTAACCCCATACACTTAATAGATGATGTCAGGACCAGCTACTCAGCATACCTCCTTATTCGGAATTGAAAGTCCTACTAACAAGATCTTGTTTGAGCAGAGTATAGCGCAAGTACTGTTTATACCGCTACGATTTTGCATTTTTGTGTTATAACTTGAAGTTATCAGTTATATTCCGCAATTAAAAAAATCTTGAGCCTTTTTAAAGGCCCAAGATTTTAGCAAGCTCTTTTGCTTTATTTCTACTTACAGGAATTTCTGTTGGAAAATTAGTAATTTTAAGCAAGTACGTATTATTAAACATCGGCAGAATACCCTCTATATTGCCAAAATTAACTAGGTGGCTTTTATGACAGCGGAAAAAATTAAATTCGGTTAGCCGTTCTTCCCAAAAATTCATCGACTGCTTCGAATTGTAAGTATTTGTATGAGTATGAATTATTGCACCATGACCATTAGGAGTAAACATGACTACATCAGAAGGATTTAGCAAAATAATCTTTCCAGCTTTTTCGGCAGCAATTATTTTGTTAAATCCATTTCCATATGATTTCATTATTTGGGAAAGCTTTGATGTCTGTATATTTCTAAGTTTGCCACCGTGAAAATTCGTAAAAACTTTTTGGATAGTCCGATCAACTCTTTTAGCCGAAATTGGTTTTAAAATATAGTCGATGGCATTATAATCAAACGCACTTAAAGCGTATTCGTCATAAGCAGTTACAAAAACTATGTATGTTTCAGGGAAAATACTCATAATTTCTTCAGCAACAATAAGACCACTAATTTCTGGCATTTTGATATCAAGGAATATAAGATCTGGTTTGTATATCTGGATTTTTTCCAAAGCAGTTATCGGATCTGTAAATGCTGATAAAACATTAATCTCGGGATAATTTCTCAAAAGATATTCTAGTTGGGATACCGCTGCTTCTTCGTCATCAATTAAGATAGTCTTAATCAAAGTAATCACCTCGCTTATGAGGAATTTTGACAGTAATTATCGTTCCCTTACCTAAGCTGCTTTGAATATCGAGTCTATATCCGTAGTGTCTTTGGAGGCGCTTATTAATATTTGAGAGTCCAATTCCTGCTTCTGCCACATTCTTGTCTTTTAATAAACATTCTACTTTATCCGGCAATATACCTACGCCATCATCAGCTACTATAATATTTGCAGCTTCCTCTGTTTCTCTTATGGTAATCTGTATAGTACCGCCTTCCCTCTTTGGATAGACACCATGTTTTACAGCGTTTTCCACCAAAGGTTGAAGTATCAGTGGCGGAATAAGAAGTTTTAGGTCAGCGTCAATATCAAACACTATATTCAGCCGCTTACCGAACCGGACTTTCTCAATCGCCAAATAAGACCTAATCAAATCCAACTCCTGTTCCAGTGGGATAAGATTCATGCTGTTAAACCTAAATTTATTTTGAAGATAATCGCTGAGTTCCTCCAATAATTCCGCCGCCTTAGTAGGGTTTGTCCGACAAAACGTTATAATCGTATTCAAGGTGTTATAAAGAAAGTGCGGCTGAATTTGGGCCTGCAATGCTGCTATTTCCGCCCGGTATGCCCTGCGCTCGGTTTCATAAGCCTCCTGTGACCGCATTTGGGCCTGAACTCTTGCCAGCAGCTCTTTTTTGTGAAACGGTTTTGCAATATAATCATTAGCCTTTGCCAAAAAAGAAGCTTCAATATCCTCAGGACGGTTACGTACCGTACTCATAATTATAGGGAGATTATTCTCTGAATACGTTTTTCTAATTTCCCGGCAGACCTCAATACCATTAAGACCAGGCATCATCATATCAACTAACACTAAGTTGTAGTCATTATTAAGAACCTCTTTGATTGCCTCTTCCCCGCTTCTTACACAAACTACCCTGAAGTTCATTCCGAAAAAACAGTTCTTGGCGACAACAAGATTAACTTCTTCATCATCGACGACCAGTATCTTTTTCGCCCCATTTTCTTCGTCTCCAAGTATGTCTAGAAAGTTCAATTCAGTCGAAGGTATTGCTGCAGACGTCTTTATAAGACTACTAATGCGGGCAGTATCTAAAGTACCTTTTGAAACATCTTGGTCCTTCCCCTGCCATCGAGGTAATGCAAATTTAAAGCATGATCCTTTGCCTATTTCTGAAACCACTGACAGTTCACTATTATGAAGTTCTAGAAGGCTTTTAGAGATTGAAAGACCTAACCCTAGTCCCCCACAAATTTTTTTATTTGCTGAGTCATCTTGCTCAAATGGCAAGAAAATTGATTTCAACCGTGACGGCGTTATTCCTATTCCTGTATCACGGACAAAAATTACTACAGTTTCGTTCTCAATATGAGCCATAATCGAAACTTGTCCCTTATCAGTATAATTAATGGCATTACGAATAAGGTTGTGAAAAACCTGCATCAATCTTTCACTATCTGCCTCGACTAGTGGTATGTATGGTGGAATTTGATTTTCCAGTTCAACCTTTTGGTCGATTATCGCAAACTTTTCCAGAGTAATAACCATTTGAACAAGATCATGCAAATTTACAGCAGTTTTGTTTAAACGTACCTGTTGATTTTTTAAAGTAGCAAAATCAGCTATTTCATCTACCAGACTTGCTAAGCGTGCACCGCTTTTGATAATCAAGTTAAGATTATGTTCCGATTCTACTGCCGTTTGCTTTAACAGTGCATCTCTTGTACATTCTGCTAAGCCAATAACTCCGTGTAACGGTGTTTTTAATTCGTGGGAAACATTTGTTAGGAATTCATCCTTCATTCTATCTAAATTCAATAGGTGTTTCTGCGCTTCTTCGAGCTCAATGCACTGGATCTTAAGCCGCTCTTTGGTAGCATTTAATTCTATATTGCGGACCTTTAATTCTTCACGTGCTGCATTACTGCGTTTCAGGTTGACAATTAGGGAAACCATGTATACGGCCATTAAGGTAAATACAAAAATTATAGCCATTATTGCCAGAAGAAAGATCATTAGCTTACTTGCCGGCAAAAACAATTCGTTCTCATCAACGACACTGACCAACGTCCAACCTGCTATTGGTATAGGGTGATAGAAAGCAATTTTTTTCTCTCTGTTATCTACAAAGCGCAATATCCCTGAGTTGCCTGCGGCAACTAATTCACCTAATTTGCGGATATTTTTATCATCAACAGAGAAAGTTGTCTCTTTCATAGCCCATGCACTGTTAGGATGGGTAACAAATGTTCCGTCCTGGGCGAGTAAAATCTCATAGCCCTTTTTCCCAAAGTTGGCTTCCTGTGCAATCTGCTGGATTGTCTCAAGCGTTAGACTAGCAGCGGCCCCAACCAAGGCCTTCCCTTGATTATCCCACCGCCAAGCAAGCATGAGCACCATATTTCTTCCATATGCCTGAGAATATGCCGGCTTAAAGATTGCATCATATGGCTGCTTAGTTTTTTCATATCTTTCACAAGCTTCGATTGCAGCCGTTTTGGCCCATAGATCAGTTCTACAAATACCATCCTTTACATTATAATACCGAGCTGTAAGCTTGCTTGTTTTTTCTGGATTACCCCACTCGTCAGGATTTAAATAATTAATAATATGTAGTGCGGCGTACTGATTAGGATATGCCTTATCAACGTACTTCCAGCGGGCGATATTAAGTTCATCGATCAACTTAATAGAATCGTCATTACGTGTTAAATCAAGCTGCGGGTTTATACTTAAAACTCGATCGATAATCGGGCTGTTTACCGTTTCACGGACTTCGCCTAGCTGGCCTGTCAGCCAAGTATTAATGTGGCCTGCCGATTCCCCCGTGCGAGCATACATGGTATCAATAAGTTCATCTTCAATTACCCTATTAAACTCATAATAGGTTACTATTGTCAGCATTAACAGGCTAAACATTATGATCGCTAAAATTGCAATAGCCCGCTTGGGTTTAACAAAAATGTTTTTCATTGTTTTCTCCTACAACTTTTCTGATAAACCAACGTCACCTTGACTTCAATTTTTTATAAAGTCCATTGCTAAACCATCTAGCCAATCCGAATTACGAACATCATATACTTCCACATAGAAATCTAAGAACCTTTAAACCAGCATAGCAACTTTTACCTTGAGCCACTTCTAAACTTTTTGGCAAAAATTAAGCACTAAGCATAATTCATGCTCAGTGCATTCCTAAACTGAATGTTATATTTAAATTTAACAATGAATGATCAGACTTTTGTCTTCAGTCTATCAGAGGCCAAAGGCACCTGCTTTTTTCCGATCTCAAATTAACACGACATACTTGCAATATTTTACTTTTCCCCCAAAACTTCAATTATCTGAATAATAGCCGGACCAAGCAGAACTATAAATATTGTCGGAAAAATAAACATAACTAACGGAATCATCATTTTAATAGGCGCTTTCATAGCCCGCTCTTCAACACGCTGCTTGCGTTTTTCCCGCATGCTGATTGATTGCACCCTAAGTACATTTCCAATACCTACACCTAGCTGATCGGCCTGGACGAGCGAGGTTGTAAAAAGCGATAGGTCAGCAACATCACATCGGATCCCCATAGCGGCAAGCGCATCCCGTCGTAAAACTCCCATGCGGATTTCCTGCAGCAGCCTGCAAAATTCATCGACAAGTGCACCTTTCATCTTCTCAGACAGCTTTGCTAATGCTCCGTCAAAGCTCAATCCCGCCTCCACACTGACAGTGAGCAGATCTAGCACATCCGGCAGATCCTTTTGGATGCTGGCCTTCCGCTCGGCCATTTTCTTATTAAGCATTATAAATGGCAGAATGACACCTATTACAAAAGCTATAAGCGATAGACCGGTAACCTTATTCGCCGGAGCTTTGAGCATAATTGCGGCAAAGGCCGTTATCGCTGGCAGGGCTAGGCTTAAAAAGCCGCAAAGCAGGAGGAACTCCTCAACCCCTAAACTACCAAAGCCTCCAGCCATCGCAAGCTTCTCAGCAACGAGCTTTTTTATCGAACCCGGTGTCAATCTCATGACAAAGGCTGCCAAAGAGCTTGTAAAGGGCGAAACAAGGCGTTGTCTAAATGGCTTGGCTAACTCTTGGTCAATATCCGTCCGACTGTTTGCTAGGCCCTCAAGCGCCTTTAAGCGCATTTCAACAGACCCCTGCACTGGGACATAGGCGTTTAGCAATAGATATGCCAAGATAAATATAGTTACAAACGCTAGTAAACTAATCAAAAGTAACATTATTTCACCGCCCCATTCGGCCAAAAGGTTTCGTTGGGAATAACAATCCCGTTTGCAGCAAGCTTTTCCATAAATTTGGGCCTTATGCCGGTAGGTTTAAACCTCCCGACAATCTTGTTATTATCATCCCTGCCCTGCTGATCGTAAACGAATATATCCTGGAGGGTAATAACGTCGCCCTCCATGCCCTGCACCTCGGTTAGATGGGTTACTCTCCGGCTGCCGTCCTGCAGTCGTGACTGCTGGAGAATCAGGTCAACCGCTGAAGCAGTCTGTTCACGTATTGCCCTTACCGGCAGTTCCATGCCTGCCATCAGTACCATTGTTTCAAGCCGGCTGAGCATATCACGCGGCGAGTTGGCGTGGCCGGTTGTCAGTGAACCGTCATGACCGGTATTCATAGCCTGAAGCATATCCAGCGCTTCACCGCTCCGCACCTCGCCTACCACTATACGGTCCGGACGCATCCGCAGACTGTTTTTTACAAGATCACGCATTGTTATGGCCCCCCGGCCTTCGATATTAGCCGGCCGCGTCTCTAAGGTAACGACATGTTCCTGCCTAAGCTGAAGTTCAGCGGCATCCTCGATAGTAACAATGCGTTCATCTGATGGGATAAAGGAGGATAGCACGTTCAACGTAGTGGTCTTACCGGATCCGGTACCGCCTGAAACTACAATATTCAGTTTCCCTTCGACACAGGCCTTTAAAAAATCCGCCATTTCCCTCGTCATTGTACCAAACTCAATAAGATTATCAACAGTAAGCGGGCTTTTTGAAAACTTTCGAATGGTTATACAAGGCCCTTTAAGCGCCAGCGGCGGGATGATGGCATTGACACGCGAGCCATCCGGCAATCTGGCGTCTACCATGGGCGAGCTTTCATCTATCCGCCGTCCTATTGGCGCGACAATCTTTTCAATTACTTGCATAACATGAGCATCATCACGGAAATGAACGTCAGTAAGAACCAGTTTGCCCTTGCGTTCTACGTAAACCTGGGTCGGACTATTTACCATGACTTCAGATACGCTTTCATCTTTTAAAAGTGGATCTATCGGACCGTAGCCGAGCACCTCCTCGACAACTTCGGTAATAATTCGGCCTCGGTCGCCGCGCGGTACAGGAACACTCTCTTCGTCCATTACACCATTGGCAATTCTGGCGACGACTTTTTCCAGTTCCGCCTGGTCAACATCCTTTTCAGTTAGAGCCTTGCTTTCTTCATTGTTCATGTCATCAACAATACGTTTATGAATACGGCCCTTGAGGTTTTGGTAAGGATCAGTCTTAGGAACTACTACTGTTTTAACTGCCTCTTTGCCAGCCAGCCGTTCTGTTTGCTTTTGCATCTCCAGCCTTTTTAACAGTGACATGCCTTCACCTCTTACTTAATCAAGCGTATGCTGCGCAGCCCATAGTCTGTACTAGAGCCTTGATCACCGGTAATATACATATGTATGAAACGCCCAGTTACGTAATTGTCACTGCCGCTTCCGCCTACACCTTCGAGAAAAAATGCGGCAAATCCAACTATCTGAACAGCCGCCCTTCCGTTTACATCAAGCGAGTCGATTATCGGAACAATAATTATCCGACCAGAGTCTTGCTTGACAGTTTCATAAGTAGCATATGGGTCGAGATCAATGCGATAACCAACACCATCACTTGTCGGCCCTGACATGTTACCCGGTTCAGTGTCAACCCACTGCCCTACCGTTAATTTACCGTCATAGCCATATTTAATGTTGTACTTGTAAATGTTTGCACCGCTGCCGCCCAGTGCCAGCCCTCCATAGTTGCCGTCACTGCCGCTGCCGCCGCCATCCTTTAGTGTGTAGAGTGTACCATAGGAAAAATCCTGCTTTTCAATGGAGAACGGTACCGCCCCCGTTACCCCAGATACTACCATATTGGAGGCTTGAGCTGTTGCCGAAACGCTGGTGTTATATAGTTTAAAGACTTTGGCAAAAAACAGCGGCACCGTACGATTTACTGTTACTGTGACAATAGTATTGCTGTCATTAACCAAAGCTTGTATATCATCGCCGTTTTTACCATTTTGATTTGCATAATACTGAGCTGTCGAGATAGCCAACTGCGAGCTGTCAGGCAAGTCTCTAGCACCGGCTAATGCCGCTGCATCAGCCATATTTGAAATTTGTGTTTTATTAAGATAGAGATTAGCCACATCTACCGCAAGCGCCGCGCACCCTAAGAGAGCGGTCATTGCTAGAGCGGCAAGTACAGCAACAGACCCTTTTTGTTCACGCAGTAGTTTTAACATATTCCACCTACTCTACCCGCATTACGGTTATTCCCTTTACGCGATAGCCTTCTGAAAAAAAGGCTCTAATTAAAGGCGTTACTAAAGTAACTGGATACGATACAGTAACCGTTACCGACTCGCCGCGCGTTCGCTCAGGAGTTGGCAAAACACTAACTTCGATTCTACTGCTCTCAAGGCCCGGAGCCGCATTTTTTGCAGCTGCAGCCACTACTGCGTCATTACTGCCTAGAGCAGCCGACCGAGCCCCCTCCCGCGCCCCTTCAGCTACCGCCATATATTGATGCATTACCATACTAAATTCCATTATCCCAAATACCAGCAGTAAGAGTACAGGCACTACAAGGGCAAATTCGACCATAGCCTGTCCCCGGTTATTCTTAAGATATTTTGCTATCTGCAGCATGAGCGTCCCCTTCCTGCCAAGCAATTCATTTTATTTCTACATATTAATCTAATTGTAGCACTGCGCTTTTAAAAGCAACATGTTACCCCAGTCTTAAATATGCCCGCCGCAGTCCTACGCTGATATAGGCGCAGGGTCCTATGACTTATTCATCCTAACTTATTGCCCAAAAGCCGTCTTATGCAAAAAACCCCTGGATATACCAGAGGTTTTGTGTCTGCCTATATAGATTAAAGAGCATCTGTGATTGCTGTAAATTTAGCTAGGACATCTGTTCCCATTAGCCTTAATCCTCCAACTACCGCTACCGCAACAAGTGCTAAAATCAGTCCGTACTCTACCATGCCTTGACCCTTTTGATTACGAAGCGAGGCTTTAGCGTTTTCCCACAACATCATCATTTTAATTGTCTTGTCCATTTTTAAACCTCCCTGTATTTTTAAAACTCGGGATTCAGCTTTGTTCTTGATATTATTGTAACAAAACTGCCGTCATTTTCCATCGACCCACAGTCTCATCTCACTAGGTGTGTAGTCTCAACCTTACTGTGGGTGAATAGTCTGACAAACACAGGGTATATAGTCCTTACTACCTAATCGGCACCTTGATAATTACTTTTGTCCCATTGCCGGACTCTGATTTTAGACTAATCTCGCCGTTTAATAAATTCATTCGTTCCCGCATACCCAGCAGGCCAAAACTCTCGCTGCCTACGCTATCGGCCGTGTCAAAACCTAAACCGTCGTCTTCGACAAGGGCTAAAATAAAGCCGGGGCGAAATTCGATAACGACACGTACTGTTCTAGCCTTGGCATGCTTCTCAACATTGTTCAAAGCCTCCTGAATTATCCGGAACAAACCAATTTCAAGGTAGGTATCAAGCCGCTTTTCCTCACCCAGAACCTTAACTTCAGCATAAAAACCAGTTCGCTCTTTCATCGTATCCAAGAATCTCTTTATGGTAGGAACCAGACCTAAATCATCCAGCGTCATGGGCCTGAGATCAAAGATAATTTTTCTTGTTTCCTTAAGACAGCCCCGGACTTGTTCACGCAAATCCCGAAGCTCGGTTTTAGCTCGTTCGATATCAATGTCAACAAGACGTTCACAGACTTCGGCCCTGAAAACAACATTAGCCATTGCCTGGGCTGGGCCGTCATGAATTTCCCGAGCAACACGCCGCCGCTCTTCTTCTTGAGCCTTAATAATTTTGGCTCCAAAAATCTGACTTTGCTGCAGCGACTCTATTTGAGTTACTACCCCGCCCATCTCATTACCAAGATAGCCCATCACTGCACCAACCTGCGAGACAAGCCCCTCCGCTTTCTCAACGGTATTCTTTAAAGCTTTAAGACGAATCTCCAGGTCATCCCGTTGACGTCTTAGATTCTGTTCATGCTCACGCGCAACCGCTAGTTCAACCTGCAAATTCTTTGCTTCATCGTAGGCAGCTTTAATATCGTCTTCCTTGTAAATTCGAAAGTTACGGCTGACTTCCATCAGCCTTAGCCGCGCCCGCCGTTCCTTTTTTTCCAGTTCATCAACGGAAAAGATAATGTCTGCAGTTTCTTGTTTTACCCGATCAACATCTTTCTTTACATTTTCCATCTCGGAGCGGGCTGCTTCATAAATATCAAAGATTTGAGTTTTTCCTTTTTCAATAGCAGCCATAGTATTTTTTACGATCTTATCCAATACTTTTATATCAAGCTGGTTATTTTGCTTACTTTGCATAGTTTCACCCTTCAACAAATCTTTGTATCGTTATTCGATCATTGCCAGCGTAATCCTTCTGGAAACATTATACAAAACCAGGCTTGCGCCACCTTACCGACGCAAGCCCAGTTCTATTTATCAAAAATAAGGCTATTTTTTTCTACATTTCGATATTAACTATTTTTCGGATAATCACAATTCCTACAAGCTGGCTAAATACTCCGGCGAAAAGCATGGCCTTGCCCATAGGATGGATAAACAGCACGTGCATGTACTCCGGATTTATAATGTAAATTAATACACCCACGCCGATAGGCAATAAGCTTACAATGATACCGGAAACCCGCCCTTGAGCCGTCAGTGTTTTTATCTTACCTTTAATCTTAACCCGTTCTCTAATTGTCCCCGCGATATTATCTAAAACCTCTGCTAAGTTGCCGCCAACCTGGCGCTGAATGAGAACAGCTGTAACTACCAGATCAAGATCGTCGCTGTCTACTCTTTTAGCCAGATTATTCAAGGCGTCTTCGGTACTTACCCCCAGATTCATTTCTTTTAAAACTCTGGCGAACTCCTCTGAAATAGGCTGGGGCATTTCGCGCGATACCATCTCGACTGCCTGCATAAAGCTATAGCCGGTTCTAAGCGCATTCGCGATTAAAACAAGCGTGTCGCCCAACTGATTATTAAATTCCTTTGTCCGGCGCTCAATCTTTATCCTTAGTATTAGAAGCGGTATAAAGAAGCTTACCAAACCTCCGCCTAAACCTGTTAAAGGGTTACCGGTAAGAAGCCCAAGGAGCGCAGCAACAAAAATCGCCACCCCGCCGCAAATAACCAAAAACTCTGACCCACGCATCGGCAGACCGGCCTGGATGAGACGATGTTCTAGCCAGCGTGTCACCCTCGGCAGTTCAACATACTTGCTTATGCTTCGAATTACAGCCCTAATACCGCCTAAGTTCGGGGTGCTAGTCGGCCCCTTGGTCTGTTGCGGCGGAGTTAGCAGCCGCCGCTCTACGTAAAGTTCCAGCCGGCTGTTAATCGCCTGCTTATCGGCCATAAACAGGTTATAGACTGCTATTAAAAGCGCAAATGATACACCAAATACTACAAGAGAAATTATTAGCAGCATAGTATCGCCTCCGCTAACCAAATAGGCGCTTAAGCTTTTGCACAACACCCTTGACCTCTTGCTTAGTCTGCCATTCGCCTGTCGCCAGAGTTTTAGCTAAATCGAACACAGCCTGTGATACATGAGTATCGGGGTTACTAACTACAAAAGGTATCCCCCTGTTTACTGAGCCAACTACCGTCTTGCCGTCACTTGGCAAGGTAGCGGTAAATGTGCAGCGCAGACTTTCCTCAGCTTCATGCGGCTCCATACCGCCTTCAGAATTGGCCCGATTAAGCACAACCTTGAGCTTTTCGGTCGTATAGTTTAAGGATTCCATAATTTCAAGACACAGCTTTACGTTCTTTATTGTCGGCAAATCCATTGACGATACTACCAATACTTGGTCAGATACATCGAGCACTGAGAGTATTACGTCATTAAATGCGGGGGCAGTATCGACTATAATATACTGGAACATTGTTCGCATTGTTTTCAGGATAGCCGTCAAATGGCTGCCGGTAATAGTCTCTGCCTGCTCCGGTCTAAAGGGAGCTGCCAGGACTTTAACGTTTTCATTGTAAGGAGTAAGGTAACTGGCTAATAAAGCTTTATCGAGGCTATCGATATCACGGACTAAATCAGCGATAGTTGTTTGCGGCAGCAAATTTAAAAATAAGGACACATCGCCAAATTGCAAGTCGGCATCAATGATTCCTACCTTGGCTCCTGTTTTCGCTGCCAGTGCTACAGCTAAGTTTGTCGCAATAGTTGTCTTGCCGATTCCGCCCTTAGTGCTGAACACTGTAACCACTTTGCCTGATTCAGGGGTTTTCGGTAATTGCAGGACATTGCGGCGCCTCTGCTCATTTGCATAAACCTGTTTTACAGCCTGCAGCAGTTCGTCACCGGTAAAAGGCTTAACAAGATAGTTTTTCGCACCGGCAATCATTGCCCGACGCAGATATTCCTGCTCGCCTTGAACGCTCATTATAATAATAGCAGCTCCGGGCACCTCGGTGGAAATAACCTCCGTTGCCGTAATACCATCCATGCCTGGCATATTTATATCCATTAAGATGACATCCGGCTCAACACTCTTAGCCAAGACGATTGCTTCTTCTGCTGTCGCCGCTTGACCGACCGCTTCTATTTCAGGATGAAACTCCAATAGTTTACATACGCTTTCTCTAGTGGCTGCAATATCATCAGCTATCAGTACCCTTATCTTTTCCGCCATCTTTAGTCCCTCCCCATGGGTTTTCTTGAACAAAATCCTTCATATCAGGTGTAGACTGCGGTATGTAATCTGCTGGGTCGACAATTGTAGGCGTAATTAATATTAGCAATTCTGTCTCATTACGAGTAAAAGATGTGCTCTTAAACAAATTACCGAGGACAGGCAGGTTGCCTAAGAAAGGAAGCTTGGTAACGTCCTTGGTTGTCTGATTTGAGATTAGGCCGCCAATCGCCATTGTCTGACCAGACGATAATGCGATCGCCGTTTCAGCTTTGCGCATGGTCAACGGAGGTATCTTCAAATCTCCGCCTATAATTATTTTATCATTAGAACTCCAGTCCAGATTGCTGACTTCTGCTTTTAACTTGCTGTTAATCAGCCCTTCTGCGTTAACTTCTGGTGATATTTCGAGCTTGACTCCATAATCTTTCCACTCAATAGCGATCTGACCGTTCTGTACACTTACTGGTACCGGTATCTGACCGCCCACAAGAATATTTGCCTTCTCACCACTCAGCGTAATCATATTTGGCTGGGATAGTATTTTAGCTGCACCACTTTGTATAAGGGCGCTGAGTTCTGCATTAATAGCCGAATAGCCCCCAAGGCTTCCTAGTGGATGACTTGTGCCGACGGGGTTGCCGTAGCTTTGCCCGAAGCCGAATACACCGGCAGAACTGCTCGGATTATTACCCCACTTTATCCCCAAGTTCTTTTCTTTTTCACGGTTTATCTCAATTATCTTAGCTTCAATCTTAACCTGGACAGGCCTTGTCAGTTCTAAAAGATTAACCACCTTTTCAGCATATGCACCGGCGACTGCTCCTGCCCGGCCCTTCTGGTACTGGTCGTTAACCTTGCCTTCCAGGATAATTGTTTTGCCGATCTTACTTACCCGAATGTTTTCATAACCTAAAATTGCTTTTATCTGATTGGCGATAGGAAGATCATCGGCCGCCACTTCTATTAAATAGCTGGACCGCCCATTTGCTGACCAGATATGCAGCGTCGTAACACCGGGAGCTTTGCCGACAACCAGCACTTCCGAGCCCGAGACAACCAGCACATCCGCCACATCCGGATTGGCTACAGCTACTCTTTCAACACCCCAAAAATTAAGTATTCTAGATTGGCTAACAGCTACAGACAGACTTTCAGCTGCCAGCGCTTCTTGTGTCTGGATACTAATGCAGCAAATCAGCATTACAGCTATGAGCAATACGCGTATGTAGTACATAACGGCTACCTTCTTTCATTATGTTATCGCGTCCAGATTAATTAATGGGGATTTTCTCAACCTTTGTACCGCGTATTACTTGTACGCCCCATCCTTCTGTCGCAGCAGGTGCCGGTCCGGGGTCTTTTGTTATATACACCGGCTGAGGAGCCTGATCACGTCCGCTTGACTGATTGCCCGACACCGGTGCGGCCTGTACCCCGACAACGTCTTTGGGTGTTACGACATTAGTAATTTCAATTCCATTTAGGGGTAGATAAGGCCTGAGTGCCAGATTGATTTTACCCTTTTCTTTGGCCAGCGTGAGCTTTGCCGACTCATCTGGCGTTACAGCTAAGGTAATTGTTGCCGTCTTTATAGGATCTTTGGACGCTCCTTCCTTACTGCTGTTCGCAGTGACACCTGCCTCGGCGTCGCGGTTAGCAGCAAGTACTAAAATATTTTGCAGCATCACATGGCTGACATTGTCTCCGGCCATACTCTGTTCAAAGGTTACAACAACATCAACATAGCCACCTGGCTCGATAAAACCAGCCACTCCCGTTACTTCATTTACAGCAACACTGATCGCTCTTTTGTCCCGCGGGATAATGCCTGTAAAGCCTACTGACCGTCCTTCTCGTACTAAGCGCCGTTCAGTTACTTGTTCACCTGGCACAATATGCTCGCGCGCAATAATACCCACGACACTCTTTAATTCTAAAACAGCTCCCGGCTGAACATACTCCGCCGGCACCTTGGTTATCTGAACCATTTCAGCAGTTATCTTGGTCTTGGGCGGAATATCGGCTTTTGCGACTACCACAGTCACACCGTCTTTGGCATTTGTCTTCTCGGCAGCCCGTTGTAAATAATTGTAAACAAGCAGCGAGGTTATGAGACTCAAAACCAGCGCTATTGACAGTAACCCCTTTTTAGATAGTTTAGCCACTTAACACCCTCCTGACCGTACATATCTCTCCTTACATTGTACTCTTACAGGATAGCGTTTTCATCCGACTCCGACCTTAATCCAGACCTTTCCAGGTCGTGTTTTTCTGGGACTTAAGCCCCTCTGCTCAGTACGCTGCTGTTTTTTGTAGTTTAGAACGCAACATCACAACATCCAGGCATTATTCGCCATTCCATAATATATTACCTTCACACTAAGACTACACTTTTCGACAAAAAAAAGGGGATAGCCTCTTTTTTGTCAAGAGGCTATCCCTTCTTAGAAAGATATTATTATACTAGCAGCAAGCAGCTGCCGCTAATTCTACATTGTTTCTTAGATCATTCTGGATTTCTTCCCATACGATCATCGGTGTCTTGCCAAAACCGTTAAAGACTGTTGCAGATGCTGATGTATATGAGCCGCAGTTCGGTACAAGTATTAAGTCGTCGATTTCAAGCGGAACAGTCAGTTTATTGCGGAACATAATATCAAGCGAGTCACAGCTTGGGCCGGCAAAGGTTGCCGGAATCTTCATTCCTGTCTTAAAGGTTTCAAGTTCAAAATCCCAGTGATCGAAGATAACGCCGGAAAAGGTTCCGTAAAGGCCATCATCCAGGAAGTACCACTGTTGGTTATTACGCACTTGGGTGCCGATTACGCGCGTAATAAGATTTACAGCAGTGCCGCACATAAAGCGGCCAGGTTCGCACCAAACCTCGGTATCAGGGAATTTCTCAGCAAGCTCGGTGCTAATAGCATTTAGCATTCCTTCAACATCAATCTTCTCAGTTCCAGCTTGAATAGGGAAACCGCCGCCGATATCAAGTATGCGGAGATTTAAGCCCTGCTCTTTAGCCTCGTCAAACAGCCTGCGGCAGATTTCGAGCGCCTCAACATAGGCATGACCGCTAGTCGACTGACTGCCGACATGGAAGCACAAGCCTGCTGCATCAAGACCTTGTTCGCGCGCCATTTTCAAGAGACGCAGCGCATCTTCCGGGAGAGCTCCGAACTTCTTGTTTAAGTCCACCAAGGCATTGGGATTATCTACTCTGATTCTCAGAAGCACCGTACCCCCAGGTACGGCTTTTGCCATTTTGGCAATCTCGCTTTCGCTGTCAAAGGTAAATTTCTTTACACCCGTTCGCTGTGAGGCAGCTAAACCACCGGCTGTCTTAACCGGGTTAGCATACACCATACGTTCGGCCTCGATTCCCATTCCTGCTAATGAAAGAATCTCTCCATCTGAAGCAACATCAAAGCACGAGCCCAGCTCGGCCAGTTTACGAATAATAGCTTCAGCAGGATTGGCTTTGACCGCATAATATATCTTTACGCCAGGCAGGTGCTTGGTTAGAGATCTATAATTGCGCTCAATTTGGTCCACAGAAAGCACCAGCAGTGGCGTTGTATAAGTTTCAGCCAAATACTCCACTGCAGATTGTGATAACTTGAAGATTTTGTCCATTATCGTCCTCCCATCTAAACCTACGGTGTCCTTAAAAAAGGCATGATATGATTTTATCATAATCAGATGAAAGTGCAATAATAAATTGTCCATTAAAAGGGTTAATTACGAAATTTTTTTCTGGAACTTTAATACACTGATCGTCATAGCCGCGACGATGAAAATCAAAAGAGCATAAACCTGCGATAATAGGTAACTTAACCCTATTCCTTTGAGGACTATACCCCTGACAATTTCCAGAAAGAAGGTGAGCGGCAGCAGATATCCTAAACTATAAAAGAACATTGGCATAGCATCACGAGGGAACATAAATCCGGACAACAATACGCTAGGCAGGAAGATAAAAAAAGACAACTGCATGGCCTGCATTTGCGTCTTGGCAAAGTTTGAAATAAGGACGCCAAGCGACAGGGAGGCAATAATAAACAAAGTGGTTAAGGCAAACAGCAGGAGCAAACTTCCTCGAACTGGCAGGTCAAATACCAGTATCCCAACCATCAATGCCAACGCAGCCTGCGCGTAGCCGACAAAAATATAGGGGATTATTTTGCCAAGCATCAGTTCGTAAGACTTGATTGGGGTTACGATAAGCTGTTCAAGCGTCCCCCGCTCGCGCTCGCGAACAATAGCCATCGAAGTTATCATAACCATTGTCATTGTCAGAACAATACCGAGGATTCCCGGCACCATATAGTAGGCCGAGATAAAGTCAGGATTGTACCAGGGACGAATTCTTACATCATAGGGTGTGTCATTATGTGTGCCAGTTGCTCCACCGTTTAATCTGCTTACCAATATCTTCTGAGAATTTTGCAGACCTACAAATTGCGCAGTGCTTATTGCCGATGACGCTGACATTGAGTCAGAGGCGTCTACAATGACCTGCACAGCTGCTTGACGGCCATGCTTAAGGTTTTCGGTAAAGTCGGGCGGGATTATAATACCGACCTTGGCTTTTCCACTCTCAATATGCTGATTGACCTGTTCAAAACTGGCCGCGGTATACTTTACCTCAAAGTACTCGCTGGCGGTAAGTGCTGAAATAAAATCCCGCCCATCCTGCTGGAGTGATTGATCAAAAACAATTGTCGGAAGATGCTTAACATCGGTATTTATCGCAAACCCAAATACCAGCAGCTGAATAACGGGCAGTACTACCATCATCCCGAAGGTTAATCTATCCCGGCCCATCTGGATAAATTCTTTTATCAAGAGTGCGCGCAATCGCCTCATATTACCAGCTCCTTGCGGCTAATTTTTACGTAATTTACAAACACATCTTCAAGAGAAGGGTTTATTAACTGAGGATTAAATTTTTCGAAAGCAGGTCTTTGCAGCTCATCTACAAGAATATGAAGACTTGAGCCATGAGCGTAGGCATCTATAAAATCATGCTTATCATTAATTAATTTTTCAAGCAGTGCCAGCGGATCAGCATGAGGAATCTTAAGCAGCCGGCCTGGTACGCTCTGCTTTAAGACCGCCGGTGTACCTGCAGCAATAAGCTTTCCCTCGAATATAAAGCCGATTTCATCGCAATGCTCAGCCTCATCCATAAAGTGTGTTGTTACCATAACTGTAGTACCTTGGGTAGCCAGTTTATAGATTATATCCCAAAACAGTCTCCTGGCCTTAGGATCAACGCCGCCGGTCGGTTCATCAAGAAAGACGATAGGCGGATTGTGCAGAATAGAGCAGCCTAAAGCCAGGCGCTGCCGCCAGCCGCCTGACAGTCTGGATGTCATTTCATCTTCGCGCCCGCTTAAGCCCGCCATTTCGATCATTTCGGCAATTCGTCTTTTACTTTCTGCATCTGAAAGACTGTACAGACCAGCGTAAAATTCAAGATTTTCTTTTATTGTCAAATCTTCATATAGGCTGAATTTCTGTGACATATAGCCTATCTTATTCTTAATGGCCTCGCTTTCGCTCACCAAATCTAAACCCAACACCTTCCCGGAACCGCTCGTGGGCTCAAGAATGCCGCACAGCATTCTAATGGTTGTTGACTTTCCTGAACCGTTAGGGCCAAGAAAGCCGTAAATAGTGCCCTTTTTCACGTTAAGGCTAATTTTATCAACAGCCGTAAAATCACCAAACTTACGCGTTAGATCATGAGTTTCTATTGCATTCATACTATGCTACCTCACTGGCCATAGCCACAAATACATCTTCCAGCGTCGGGCTTATTTCCTTTAGACCCTTGATTACTATTCCGGACGCAGATAAGGCAGCTGACAACTCACGAATCGCCTTATCTGCGTCTTCCACAACCAAGTGATAGGTATCACCAAAAGAACTTATATCTAAAATTTCGCAGTCGCCCACATAGCGATATAATTCCTTAGTGTTGACAATAAGTTCAATAACCCTGTGTGGATAAGCGGCGCATAAAGCTTGCGGCGAGTCACAGATAATAATCCGGCCGCCGTGTAGAAAGGCAATACGGTCGCATAGCTCTGCTTCATCCATATAGGGAGTTGAAACAAATATAGTCATCCCCTCCTTATTTAGACGGTACAACATCTGCCAAAACTCCCTGCGTGAAACAGGATCAACACCTGTCGTCGGTTCATCTAAAAATAAAATCCGCGGCTTGTGCATCAGCCCCGCGGCCAAAGCAAGCTTCTGCTTCATACCACCGGATAGATTGTCAGCAAGTCGGTCTTTAAAGGCTAGCAAGTTAGTAAAGGACAATATCTCATTTGCTAAATCAGCTATCCGCGACGTGCTCTCTCCATAGAGTGAACCCATCAATTCAATGTTCTCTATCACTGTTAAATCACCATACAAACTAAATCGCTGAGGAATATAACCTATATCTCCTTTAATGGCTTCAAGCTTCCCCTTGTTCAAAAGAACAATAGTACCATCGGTCGGCTCTAGAATACCTGTAAGCATTCTTATAATAGTCGTCTTACCGGCGCCGTCAGGTCCTACTAGTCCGAAAATCTCACCTGCAGCCACTTCAAGTGTAACTTTATCAACAGCTCGATGGTTTCCAAACAGCTTAGTAACATTAACAAGGCTTATCATTTTATCACCACATCAGCTGGCATTCCTGGTTTAAGAACACCGTCCGGGTTTTCAATCTTGACCTTGACGGCAAAAACCATATTAGCCCGTTCCTCTTTGGTAATACTCTGTCGAGGAGTAAATTCAGCATTTTGGCTGATTTCTTTTATCTTGCCTTCAAATACTCGTCCCGGGAATGAATCGACCTTAACAGTCACTGCCTGACCTGATTGAATAAGACCAAGCTGAGTAGATGAAACATAAACCTTTACCCAGCAATCCTGTAAATCTCCGATGGTGGCAATAGACGCTCCAGCATTGACAAATTCACCTGGTTCAAAGTTCTTTGTCAGCACCAGCCCGTCGAGGGGACTTGTTACAAGAGTGTCATCAACGCTTGCTTTTGCCAACTGAACAACCGCCTTAGAGCGTTCAACCTCCAGCTGCTGAGCAGCAATAGTATCCTCTCTATTGCCTTCTTGTATTAAGCTGGAACGTGCTCGGCTTGCTTCATAAGCGCTTGCTGCTACCTCATAAGCCGAACGAGCAGCATCAAGCTGCTGAGTTGAAACAGCACCATCACGATGGAGCTTTTCAAAGCGTTCATAATCATTTCGAGCTTTGTCATATACGGCCCGAGCACTGGCAACATTGACCTCGGCCTCGAGCAGTTCCTGCCCACGCGCACCCTTTTGCAGATCACTAAGCTGTGCCTCGGCTTTCTTAAGTGCCATTTCATCCCGCAGCTTTTGCGCTGTTAAATCCGGCCGACCGATTTGAGCCACAAGCTGCCCCCTTGTTACTCTATCGCCTTCTTTTAGCTTTAGTTCGGAAAGATAACCACTCACCTTAGGCGTTACATCAGTCCGAGTAATTTCGATCGTACCGGTTGCTGTAATACCTTCAACCTTAGCATTTAAAAGCTTGTAAGCACTCGCCGTACCCAATACTAAAAAAATTACAACGGCTAGAATTAACTTTTTAGGCATATCATTCCCTCCCATAAATTCGCTTCCGACTCGCAATTCACTCCCACTTATCTATTCATTGGGTTCTTCTGTTCAAGCCCTTCCATAAATATGGCCAGTGCTTGGGTAATGTAACTCTCAGTCCTGTTGTCACTATCAGGCATAAAGCCGCGAACAATTGGAGTGCTAATAAAATAAAAATTGATCATTCCTGCAAGAGCATGAGCAACATTTCCAGCGTCCACATCTCGTCTGAACTCGCCTATTTTCATGCCTTCTTCTATTACTCCCATCAGAAATCCAGCTATAGCGGAGATTCTTTTTTTAATGACTGCTTCAAAACAATCTGTTGGGGTAGTAAGTTCTGATGTAACTAGTCGCAGCAAATATGGCGAGGTACTATGCAGCCTTCCCAATCTTTCAGCATAGGTCCTTAAACACTCCCTCGGCCCCATTCTACTCTGCTTAAGTTCATCGATCATAATACGGACTCTTGTAAACTCTTTCTCTAATACAGCAGTATACAAGCCTGACTTACCACCAAAATGATATGAAATGAGTGCGCTATTAATACCGGCTGCAGCCGCAATTTCTCTAATAGATACAGCGGCATAGCCCTTCATGGCGAATAACGGTGCTGCAACCTCTAGAAGCTTATCGCGAGATGCTAAATCTTTCTCCATATTTACCTCTTTAAGTAATTAATCAATCGATTAATTAAACGATATCATCATTAAAAATACCTGTCAATATACATTTAGTAATATTCAATTAAGTCTTCGGTATTTTAAACACTTTTAAAAAGACGGCAAGGGAGCTCTAAAATGTACCCTATAGAGTAGACAATGAAAAAAAGTCTACCCTGTAGGGTATTTTTCTATATACTGGAGAAAACAAAATAAAAACATGAGGTTGGTTGAAATGAGTACTAAGCTTTTTACAGAGAAAGAAATAGCATTATTATCAAATAACCCATACATAAGTAACATTAGTGCCAAGGCTATCACATACACCGATGAATTCAAGCGAATTTTAATAGCTGAAAGTGAAAAAGGTAAACCTTCCAGAGTGATATTTGAAGAACATGGCTTTGATGTAGCCATTCTCGGAATGACTCGTGTTAAACAGGCAAGAAGGAGATGGAAATCTTCGTATAAGAAAAAAGGCATATTAGGATTAGATGATACTAGAAAATGTAATTCTGGACGACTGAGAGATAAAGAACTTTCCATTGAGGAAAAATATGAACAGCTTAAATTGCTAAATAACTATTTGAAAGCCGAGAACGAATTGCTAAAAAAAATCGATCTGGCCGAAAGGAGGATGAGAAAAAAGAAATAACCTTGGCAGCGAAAGAAAAATTTCTGATAATAAACCGTATTATCGATAAGTATAAGCTTGAAGATTCTATTAGCGCTCTATGCAGAATCGCCGGCGTATCACGTTCTGGATACTATAATTATTTCACACTCACATCACAAAACAGGCGAATCCAACGTGATAAACAAGATGAACACGTCAAAGAAATTCTATTAAAAGCATACCATTTTAAAGGGCGCAAGAAGGGTGCCCGGCAAATCAAGATGACATTAGAAGGGCAATTTGGCATCACCTATAATCTTAAGCGCATTCGGAGAATCATGAAAAAGTATGCTATCCTTTGTCCTATTCGGAAAGCAAATCCATATAAAAGAATGATGAGAGCAACACAGGAACATAGCGTGTTGCCGGATTTGTTAAAACGAAATTTCAAACAAGATACGCCAGGGAAAGTGCTGCTTACTGATATTACATATTTGTTCTATGGACAAGGGAAAAAGGCATACTTATCAACCATCAAGGATGGTTCTACGAATGAAGTGGTGGCTTATCATGTGTCGGGTCGACTAACATTAGATATAGCGACGGATACGATTCGAAAGCTAAGGAAAAATAGGAAAATCAAACTGCCCAAGGATGCCTTTATTCACTCGGATCAAGGTGCTCACTATACCAGCCCTATATTTCAGAAGTTGGTTAAGACTTCTGGATTGGGTCAGTCTATGTCAAGAAGAGGTAATTGTTGGGATAATGCACCTCAGGAGTCTTTTTTTGGCCACTTTAAAGATGAAGCTTATATAAAGACATGTGATACATTAGAACAACTGAAAGATGAGATAAAGCAATATATGATTTACTACAACAATTATCGGTATCAATGGAACTTAAAAAAGATGACTCCTGTTCAATACAGGAATCATCTTCTCAAAACTGCATAGTCTTTTTTTATTGTCCTTGACTAAGGGTACACATTACTTTTACTTCTTATCTATGCATACATAGCAAAAAAGACACCCATATGGATGTCATTCTTTAGTCTTCGTTGCCGTAG
>Ga0074195_1000860_pt1 | contig 50811 bp, 89 predicted proteins | sample EPASupsiteHSE623_FD_64525 | JGI IMG/M metagenome (GOLD analysis project Ga0074195, IMG submission 64525) | Bioremediated contaminated groundwater from EPA Superfund site, New Mexico - Sample HSE6-23 | ecosystem: Environmental > Aquatic > Deep subsurface > Groundwater > Contaminated ...
TCCTTGCCGCTTCGGCTTCCAGCTTGTCAAGGGGTACGCCTTCCTCCTTGAAAATGATGTATTCCTTATCCTTTAGAGTATAGGAGTATTCCGGACTCATAAAGACGTTCTGGATAGGGTACACATCGAATACGGGGGTGTCTCTTTTTACCACCTTCTGCATGATAGGTTCTTGGATAACCTGCTTCATGGGGCGTTGCATGTAGGGGTCCAAGAACGGCATCCCGTCATCCGCAAGGGGTTGACCATCATCCCCAAAGGCTACCTCTTCCCGTGGGTTGTACCCGGCAATTACCTCTTCGATCTCCTGTTCGTAGCACCCCTTGATAATGCCGTAGCTGTGAATGAACACGAACATTAAGAGACGGCTGATCTTCTGAAAATAGTGGGCGTCTTTGGCGTTCAGAAGCTTGTTCAAGAGTTTTTTGCTGGCTTTGGCCTCTGCGATGTCCTGGGGGTCTTCGCTCTCCATGTCGTTTTCAACGAAGTCCCGTGACTGAAAATACTGGCTGACAAAGTTCCCTATCTGTTTCAAAATCCGTGATACAAACTCAGGCAAGAAGATGTCCGATTCCCACTCGTTCGGCTTATCCTTGCGGACACAATGAAGAAGGTCGTAATACTCCTTGAAGTCGTCGATTTCATTAGACTTATTGGACTGCGCTACCGTCCATTCATCGCTCAGGATGGACAAGAGCCTTTCCTGAACGAGTTCGGGAATGTCCGAGTCCGACTTCAGTTTTTTGTCCGCTTTTTTGGTCTTGCCCTTGTTGTAGTATCGGCTCATCTTCCCTGCCCCATCTTCGCTTTAAGGGCCTGCATAAGCATCTGCATCTTGTCGCCACCGCCTTGACCCATACCACCCATAGAGGGCCTCTGTTGCATCTGAGGCATACCCTGCCCCCTACCGGCCATCTGGGGCCTTGGCTGCATTTGTGGTCTGGCTTGCCCACCTCCCTGCTGTTGCATTTTGGCCTGCATAAGCTTTTGCATCATGGCTTGGCGTGGATCACCCCCGCCTTGGGCTCCGCCGGCACCAGGCATGCCCTGGGGCTGTCCCTGCTGCGCCTGTTGCTGTTTGGCCATAGCCGCCGTCTTCTGCCGATTCACAAACCATTCCAGCATGGAGTTGACGTTCTCGGGCATGAGCTTGTCTTCGGCAGTATCGAACCACCTGCCGTTGTCGGTCCTCTTGAACCGGTCAGGATGGTTAGGGGTCCGGTATTTAGCCTGAAGCTCCCCGCCTTCCCCTACCTTGATATTGCCCTCATCAAAGGCAGTCTTGTAGTCGTACACATTCCGTGGGTCGTTCGGGTCCGGTGGAAGGCCATACCGCTTTGCCATGTCAGAATACCAATACTGAAAGGCAATCTCCTTGTTCCTGTCGCCACCTTTGCTGTTAGCCATTGGGTAGAAACTCCGCTTTGAATTCCATGATGTCTTTTCTGGGTATCATAAATGTTTTATTTCCTTGAAGTATTTTGATATTCATTGTATCAAAATCTTCACTCCATTCATAATCCATATCGGGATCAAAATCTGGAATAAGGTGTTTAAATACCGATGCTGCAAATAATCTATCCATACGCTCGTCTCCTCCCCTGAAACAGCGTTGAAGATTGATAATCGCTCTTGGGGGTATCATAGAAAGTCGGGTTAAGCGCCCCTAAGAACTCGATATTACGGCAAAAGTCAGACCATTTCTCCGACACCCGTTTCACACTTTTGATCGCCTTGACGCTTTCCTGTCGCCATTCGACATGTCGCCAGTTGGTGAAGTGTTCCCTATGAACCTTGCAGTTGGAAAGAAACCATAGGGTCGGTCGGTAGTACCCATACTTCGGGTCCGGGGGTTCCATATCGGCCAAGAGGTTGTTCCCCATCCGTTTGCAATCCAAGGCGTTCTTCATCCTGAGTTTGATGTTCATACGGGCAGATTCGTTTTTGGTCTGGGCCTCGACTACCCTTCGGAGCCCGTAATCCCCTCTTCGGAGATCCTCAAACACGCTATACCCAGTATTCGCCTGTTTCATCTTGGACAAAGGGTCAATAAGGGTCGCCCGATTACACTCGCTATCCTCTGGAATAAGGGACTCAGCTTTAATCAAGTCCCGGAGTTCAATCGTGGTCACGTTGTCATGCCGGGCCACAAGCTCCTTCCACACAATCCATTCATGCCGGGGGGTGATAGCTACATAACTCACATACCAGGGCTTACTGGGGTGATAGTCAATTATCCGGTAATGCCAGTATGTTGCAAACTCCCGCGGGTTGAATACGGCGTCAAAATCCTTGATATGAACAAGCGGGTCGAAGCTCTTGTACACCCTGCCCGACACTTGCCGAAAGACCCCATACCGTCTCATGGCGAGTTCGTCTTCATCGTCTATGTCGGAAAAGATTCTCTCGATGGTATCCTTATTTATAACCGGATTATCGTCAGTCGCCCAACAAAACGCCTCAAGGCTGGCCGTGGTATCATTTTCTTCAACTGCCGGTAGCCCAAACTTCCTCTGTATGGTTTTACTCCGGTATATCCTCCTGGCCCTCTTCCATATCATGTCAAAGGTCCAGTCAAGGCCACGGACAGGAGTAAGGTTGATAGTAACATCCCCGCCCTCAATGATGAGCCTCATGTGGTTCTCATCCCACTTGGTACGGTCAATTTCCTCGTCCTGGTAGTAGGCCGCCCGCTGAACCGACATAAAGGCGTCTATATCCTGCTTAGACGACATGAACTCGATCTTCCTGTCTGCCCCCCCGTAGCGGTCCCTCACCGTCATTTGACTTGACCGGGCCGTCACGTCCTTCTTGATAAGCTCGGTAGGGAAAAGCCGCTTAAACTCCACATATTGCTGATTTTCCTCATCATCATCCGACTTGGGAAGGCACTTGCTTATGCACCGTATGGGCTTCTCGAACCTGTTCCGCTTGGGGACAGGATGAATCCCTAGGAGCCTCATGGCCGCATCCAGCATACAGACGACGGTCCCACCTGCCTGATTCCCTTTGAACAAGGCCCGGGTGTCGGCCTCAGACATGAAATACTTGTACGCCGTCGGATGAGGCTTGAACTTGCTCAGCACCGCCTGCTGAAGAGGGTCAACCTTTATGGCAGGAGCGTCAACCATTACATTCGTCTATCAGCTTCAGGAGTTTTGTTAGTAATTTATTGTACTCACTCGTTGAATTACATACTTCGCATGATTCGAAGTGCCCACACAGGCACCTCGTCCAATGCACTTCCGGCCCTACAATAGCCACCAGTTTTTCAAGTATCTCCTTGCCGTCCATGTTCTCTCCCCTATCTCTGTTTTCCCCAAACTACTTTGTAATTTTTACTGAACCAATCCGCATCGTCTTCGCTATCAAACTCTATGTAATCGCCTGTCTTTTTAACCTCTTGGAAAGCCTTGTCAGGGGCATATTCTTTGAGCTTGTCGCCCCTTTGAAGTATGGTGGGGAATACGATATACTTTCCGTCTTCCTCCATGTATGCCATTTTGTGAGAGGCTACTTCCCCATTCCCGTAGTCAATTTGTGGATATTTTTCAGGCTCAAGAATCCTTTTGACAAATGGCTTGTCCTTGTTTTGCATGAGGATTTTTACTACTTTAGCCCAATCATCCATAGCTTAAAAATAGCACACAACCTCTACCTTGCCAGCAGAGCCGGATGCAGCGTCACAGCACTTAAAGGCCATGATTTCACCAATCCCGCGCAACCAGTAGTTGCTCCCAGCCGTCAACAGGAAACCCATATTCGGCTCCGGGGCCGTAGTATTGGATGGGCTTGAACCGTCAATCGTGAACCGGATAGACTGCGTTTCGGCCATAAGAAGGGCAGTCTTGGCATAGTTACCAAGTTTACTGTATATCTCTTTCCCTATGGTCGGCGTGGTCACACTGGAACTGTCGCCCTGGCCTACGCCATATTCAGTAATTTCATACACCGAGGCATCGTCAAAGTAGCTGACATCCGTGTTTGCCTTGGACGCAAAGTAGATGGTCGTCAGCACACTCAGCGCCGTGAAGAACACATCCACTGCGCTTGAGAACGCCGATGCTGACGCCGTAAGGTCCGTATAAGCCACAATGTCCGCTTCCACCCCCGTCCTAGCGTTCGTGATACGGTACTGTGTCGTATCCCCGGCAGTCGTCTTGTAATAGAACCGCAAACGGTATCTGGTCCCGGCCACGGTTACAATGTCATGGTATCCATGCCCGTTGACATCGGTTGCCGTCACCTTCATGCATGTAGTGCCACCGCTATTGGTCCTATTCGCCGTTTCAGAGGCAAGTGTAGCATCCCCCGATGTCCATCCCGTAGGCGGGTCGCCTGCCGCAAAGTTGCCATACGTCAGGAGGTTCGCCCCCGTAATGCGGTAGTTGTCCTTGGCGCTTATGGGCATCCGGTAGGTGCTTGAGCTTATGCCCGTAATGGTATCGCCGGGGATGAGCTTTTCCCTCTTAAGCGGCATTCCTGAATAGTCGAAGACCCTCATTTCTTTTTTCTCCTTTTACCTTCAATTTTGTTCATAGTTCCGTATATATAAGCCGCTTTTCTCTTCCCCTTTAGTCCCTTCTTACGGGCTGATTTCGCCAGCGCGTCATGGATTTTCTTGGGCATTAGTGTATCGTCACGCTGAAGGACCGTTTTTGTGCCGCCATGTAGCTCAGCGCCCCACCGAACGTGCTATAATTTACCGTTACCTTCATCCCTTGTAAGAAGTTAGCCCGTTTATCGTCAAACCGCACATCCGGGCAGCACAGTCCCCATATCCGTTTCACCGTCTCAGGTTGTTCCAGGTCCCCATACTGAAAGACCGTAACCCCCTTCATCTTCTTGATAAACTCAAGAGCCTCAAGCGAGGCGATAATAAACTTCCGAAACTCCCCAAGTACCCTTGCATCTCCCATGATCTCAGGGAACGCCCGTGTCATGCTGTAGACCACCTCAGCCGGTTCCCGTTCCACCACCACGATAGGAGCCTCAGGAAGCATCCGTCGCAAGCAAAGGGCCTTCACCGGATAAGTGTCCGCAACCCCTACATACTTCTTCCCGTAAACATCGTACGTAGTTTGCAGCACTCCCTCAATATCCTTATCCTCATAAGTTGCAAGGATGTCGTGGTAGCACATCACGCTTTCCGTGTTGAACAGGTTCGCCAGCCATGCCGTCCTGCTCCTCGGAAGCCCTATGATAAAGAACAGCCCCCCCATTATTAAGCCCCTTATTCTACGATACCCCCGTTTTTCAGCGCCAGAACAGACTGCTCCAAAATATACAATGGGATGTTGATCGGTATGTCATCGTTGCGTTGAATCTTTATCATTTTTGTGTAATAACTTGGTTCTATTTTCTCACCCATGTCATTGTATTCATTATTCCAAATATGGAATTGGTACAATGCCCCCATTTGTATATTATCAAATATCATTCGGCCTACCATTTAAATATAGACCATTTTTTCTTAGGTTCATGATATAATTCTGGATAAACTATAGGCGGAAAAAACGTAACTAAATCATAATCATTAAAACCGTATAACAAGTTATTAATATGTAATGTCTTAGGACTTAACTTCGGGACTTTAATATTTTTGCAACCACTTACCTTTTTATATGACATCATGCTTTCTACTTTTGGCATCACTACCCTCCCCCACCATTTTCTCCCCCGTTATATCTCTCGTAAGCCTCCATAAACTCCCGTGCCGTCAGCACCTCCACCCCCGCTTCCTGAACCACCCGTGCCCGTCGTGCCGCCTCCCTCCATGTATCCGTGGTAAACCACCCGTTTATGACCCCCTCGTACCCCTCCATCCTACTTCGAGTCAGGAGGTCGATAGCCCTTTGCGTAATCTCATGCTCACGGAGGTCGTCCGGGTCCTCTTCCTCAAGCTCAGCATCCCTCCCAAACCACGGCAATCTCATGATTCCTCACATCAATTTTTATTCCCTATTCCCATCTTTTTATTCATTAAAAAGTAAATAAACCGCTATATATATCCCACCATTGGTTAATATCGTAACCTAACACATTCGTTACATAATCATAAAGCTCTTGTGATGTCATTCCCTCCGCATAATCCGTAGTTCCACCAGAGTCATATTGAGCACCATTAGCTATCCATTCGTTGTAGACAGCCTCCGGTATCATTTGCAAATTCCCACTAGCATCATATACCGCCACATACCCATTCCCAGACTGCCCGTAAGCCATCTCAATTACTGAATCATTTGATGTGGCTACGTAATCCTCGCTCATAGACGGGTCAGACTGTACAAATTGCCCCGTATTCCATAAATTCATCAATTCATCTAACTTGGCATAATCCTCTTCGCTCGCGTATGCCGGAGAATACCATCCCTGTATCTGTGCCACACTTTGAGCATTACCATAATTTCCGCTAGTTCCACTAGTCTCTATCGCGTCATATAATCCCGCTATGTAATCCTGCATGTATTGCTCTGAATTAAAATTACCTTCCTCATCATAATAAACCGACTGGTCTTCAGGCCCGTAATATCCCACAGCCTGGTTCTTGACATTTTCCGCAGCCCATTCGTCCAATCCCTTCGCCAGGTCGTACCCGCTTTGATCCGTCATCGCAGGTTGCTGTGTCTTCCCCAAGTAAGCCTGGTAGTAAGCGTCGGTCTTAGGCTTACCCGTAGCGTATTTGCTCATAGCATAGTCAAGCAGTCCAGTCATATCATTCCACCTTTTGCCTTAGTGTAGCTTTCTGCAACAGTCGCTTCTGGCCCTTTTGTGTTGTCCCGGAGCAGATATTTACGTACCGGACGGTCGGCTCGCTCCTGCCCCCGGTCGTCCTCCTGCCTGTACGCCTGGGGCGCCCTACGTACCCTCACCGCTCTCTCCCTCTGGCGCCTCAAAAACCCCAGAATCAACCAATGTACCCTCTGCCCCTGGCTCTAAACTAGCCCCGGAATTAGTTGACATAACACCTGGTATCGGACACTCGGCATTATCACCTACATCTATTATATTAGGGTCATCCGTATCACCCTGGCCCTGGGCGAGGTACCATGAGCTGAATGCGTCAGTGACGCGAGCATCGGCAGGGGTAACAGTGGTCTGTCGGTTGTCTACGTATATCTGATTCAGGAGATGAACGTCTGTGTGTGGGGATGATAACCGTGTTACTTTGTGCCATTCCTTTATGGCATCCAGGGAGATCTTATCGTCGTCTGAGCTGATATGCTTTAGGAACTTGTCTTTGACTACTGGGGCATGTGCGAGGTATCCACGCAGGGTTGTATCAACGATCTGCTTGATTTGATCGGTATTGAGGATCTGAGAGATACGCTGGTTAGATAATCCTACTGATTTAGCTATATCTAATGTAGACTGGCCATCGCAATACATTTCAGCTATATTCAAATCTCTCCTAGTATGGTCTGTTCTATACATGCTAATATATATATATTAACCTATAATAGACAATGTGGATATAGAAATTATGTCTTTAGAGTCCCAGTTAGATATTTTTGAGTAGTTATCCCATTTCCAGGGATCAAACTCACTCCAAACAAAGTTGCCATCAAGGATGCCTACCATGTCTGATTGCCCTTTAATTACCATGTCCATGAGCAGGTAGTTGTCAATATCGTTGTATTGATAATACTTTGAGAGACAGTTTGAGCATAGGACAGTTGGGTTATCAATTTTTGTATGGCAGGCTTTACAGTGCCTTACCATACGCAGTATCCTATCCCCTGTATCCTGTATCCCATAAGAATAATTTATCAGGTTTTTTTGAGTCTGTCAAGTGAAATCCGTTCAAAAACTGAACTGAGTACAAAATATTGTACTTTCGGATACTTTGTACCCAGGGAACGGGTATCCAGTTTTGATATATTTGGATTCAATTTGCATAACAGGATATTAATATTATATATAACCTGGATCAAGTATATGGATACTATGTATCCGTATATAATAGGCTACAGTCAATAATATCAATAGGTTATGTATTGGCATGAGGGTTGCTTATGTAAAAGGCAGTCACAAACACTAACAGGGGAGGGCGCAAAAATGCAGAAATACAGTGTGGAATGGAAACAGGCGCAACAAAATAGTCAGGGCGGATGGGCGCAGTATCACCGGGGAGCCAGAAAACGGCAGAACGAATTTAACAGGGCGAATCACGAATATCTACGACTATGCAGATTGCCCCATTGACTGCCTCAAAGGTCCGCACGTAAAAACAGGCTTTGTCCTCCGATTCTACCCTAAAGGGTGGGGTATTTACAACGGAGCAATCCAACACGTAAGTAAGCGAAATGTCTTCGCAATGCTTGACTGGTTGCATGAACAGCAAGCAAAACCACTCACAAACCTTTTTGAGAAACAGGAGGTGTTTCATGATCCGAACCGATCCCACAATGTTGGTCTATGATGCCACAGAACAGCCGTGGACGATAGGGTATGGTGGCAACCCTGGCGACGATTTTGGAGTTATCGTAAGTCCTCACCGAGATCGTGCTATATGCAACCTTGAGCCAATAGACTACAAGATCGAAAACGCAAGGTTGATTTGTGCAGCTCCGCCCCTACTCAAGGTTGCTCAAAAGCTGTTGTTGTGGATGGAAGAATGCTCCTTGGCCTGCGATTTCAACCACGACGACATGGACCTTTACCACGAACTCAGGCAAGCGATCAGGACAGCGGGGGGATTTTCAAGTGACACTTGGTGGTGGCAAGGACCCTGCATATGCAGCACATGCAGCCACGCATGGCAAGGTGTTGTGGAAATACCGGTCGAGGCTACGTGCCCGCAGGTTGACCTTGAATGTAGCGAATGTCACCAGATGACAGGAGGTCCGGCATGAGCCTGATGCAGCATTACGACAAAGTCATCACTCGGATGCAGGCCGACATCTGTCGCTTGATCGAAGAGAAGGCCGAAATCGAAGCTTGCGTTGAAATGCTGATATCTATCCGGGACCAAGCTCGCGCAGTACACGCGACCGGAGCAGGAACCTACAACGACAAAAGGACCTCTGTTGACCGTAAAAAGCTATCCGCGCTTGGACTCATAGTTAAGGAATCGTACAAAACCATCCCTTCGGAATTTAACAGCTCCGAAGCGGAAACCGATGTCAAAAGCACTACCGGTGAGTCGTTATGATAAGGGTTGCACAAGGGGAGAGGGATGGTGGAGATGGCATTCTATCCGAAATGATACGGAGTATTCCGCCGGGCAATACCTCACACGGACGGATTGCGAGCGATCGAACCGGGTTTTTACCTGGGAATAACCCCCACCCCGCCCCGCTCCGGGGGGCACAGGAGGAACATCATGGAACATACACCGGGACCATGGAGAGTTTTTAGAACTCATAAATTGAGCCTGGACTACTGGTATGTGATAACCGATGCGAAAGGATATGGCCCAATCATGGATGTTGGCGGCCGAGACCTGAATGGGCAAATCGCGGAAGCAAAACACCTTATTACTGCCCCGCGTGAAATCGAAGCCAACGCCCGCCTCATCGCCTCCGCTCCGGAGATGTTGGACTGCCTCCGGGCTGCTATCGCCAGGGTAGAGGTCGCCAATGCCGAAGGGGACGCCATCATTTCGGCATGGCTGCTGAGCGCAAGGGCCATCGTTGCTAAGGCGGAAGGGAGGAACTCATGAAAATGAAAATGGGGAGGGAGTTGGTTGCCGGGGACCGCGTGTTGATCGTTGAGGCAGGCGGGCTTATTGTCGCCCGCTATATCAAAAGCGTGGAAAGATTAGAAAACTGGATCGAAGTCTCATTGGACATTAACAAGCTGAAATCCATCAAGCTCGCCGGGCCGCTTGACAACGTCCTGGTCATGGAGGATTAACATGAAACACTTTTGCATAGGCCTGCTGTTCATCGCCGGCGTCATCCTATGCACAAACGAGGGCGCGTCGTTTCCGTGGGTCAACATGGGAGGTATCACACTTTGCGCCCTGTCCGTGGTATGGGCAAGGGTATAGGGGAGGGAAAAATGGATATGAAAACAAAAATATCACAAGCTCTCAACGGAGAATACAAAGGAATTGACGGACTTATCGCCGTTGCGTATTGGATAGGAAAACATGACGGCGTAGTTGAGGTATGCGACAAGCATAGAGCCATTATCTCCGCCATGAGAGATAGGGCCAGGGCCGTCCGTTATCATCACCTTGCCAACAATGTCATTGGGCAAGGGCCAGGCCAAATATATCATCCGGACTATTCATCAGATTTCCCCGACTGGACGGTTGAAGAAATCAACCCTGTCCTTTAAATATTTCAAAGCCCTGGGCATCCACCCCAGGGCTTTTTTATTGCCTATCGCCCCTTAAGGATGTTTATCTATCATTCCATCGCAATAATCAGCCAATTTAGAAATACTATCCCAAAATTTATTGTCAAGCGACTTATCGAGTCTCCAAGATGTTTTGATTTGGCCCGAGCAGGCCAAGTGCGCCATTACTAGCGCAGGGTTATCCGATACTTTCCATGTATCGTCTCTGGGATCATAGACCCTGAGCCCTTCCACTGGAAATAAATATTAATTCATAACTTTGATGCCTATTTATACTTAATATCTAAAGAGTTCCATTAATAACAGGATCTATAATACTTCCAGCCCGTTGATCCGCTCTCTTGTACTGTTTATGTTATCATCAATTAGCCTACGAATCGCTTCTATACAACAAGTAGCCTCATCATCAAAATGCATTTCCTTTATCTCTGGACTATCATAATATTCACCAATAGCGCTCTTTAATTTTTGCAGTTCATCCAGAACGACTTTCAACCTATTGTATTTGTCGATAGCAGATATAATACTTTTTACTTTCATAGCTTATCCCCTTTTAAAATTCCATGCTTTCCGTAATGCCCGAGTACATGGCGCACTCCATGTTTCCCACGAACCCGTCCAGCCCGTCCCTTGCCATGGCCTCCCTGCGGCATGTGTCGCATAACCCCAAGCGATTTGGCGTCTTGCGCGCACAATTCTGACATCTGCTGACCCGTTCACCATGGGCTATTTTGTACCAGTCCTTTGTCTGCTGATTCTGTCTTGCCCACTTCCGCTTTGCCCTCTTCCAGTGGACCTCCTTCGCCGCCTGACACTCGGGGGCGTCACACCATTTCCGGGCAGTCCTATCGTCACCGTCCTGCTCAAATCTCCCCCGGCAGTTTCGGCAGGTATAATACCGCTTTCCGCCCCTGGCCTTCTCCCGACGCCGGGCCTGAGCCTCAGCGTCCGCCGCGTCCCTGAGTTTCTCGCACTCAGGCTCATGGCACCAGCGTTGATTATACACGCCGCCCTTGATGATCCCTCCGCAATTCTCGCAGATGACTTCCATTTCATCCCCCCAGTATTATTTCAAGGAATTTCCGAAACGACCTCACCTCGTGAACCTCATGCCCCAACGCCATTGCTTGAAGTTTCAGCCGCTTCTGCTCGTCTGACATCCTGCCTTTTGCCGCCTTGAGTTCCACCAATAGCACCCTGCCCCCAGGAGCCAGGATGGTACAGTCCGGCCAGCCTGGGGTGAGCATCCCCGACGCCTTACGAGACTGCCGGTTGATTTGGCACGGGTAGCCCTTGTCCTTGCAATATTTCTGGATCTTGCCGGAGAGCCTAGCTTCCGGGCCGGGGTCGGCGTTTGACGTTTCGGGTTCGGAAGGGGTAAGGTTCCCCCCTTTCGCGCCCCCGCTGTTGTGACCCTTCATAACCTGGTGGAACTTATCCAGGTATGCCTCAAGCTCAGCTTCCGTCTTGATCGGATGTGTTGTCATGATTTGACCTCAATCAAGTTCATCTGATTTTCGTTTGCCGATGACTTGAACTTGTCTCTGACCTTTAGCCCTTTGACGAACGATATGCCTACCTCGAAATCCACCACGCCTCCGGTCCCAGGCGTGAGGGCGACCGATAGGCCGACGCTTATCCCTGCCTCAGACAGGAGAAACGCCTCGTTTATGTCGTCCCTGTACGTATCGAGAGTGTGATGAATCAACTTTTCCACTTCCGCTTGCACTATCGGGCCGATACTTGCCATGTCATTCCCTCCTTGTAGGTTGTAGGTTGATTGTTTGCGCCCAGGATGCCCCACATTGCGAATTCACCCCTCCAACGTCATTTTCCACACTGACCACCAGAACTCTCAGCCTCGTGGCGATCTGACGCCTTCTCGGGCCGTTCCCTATAACACTCACAGCCCTGTTCGGCAAAGTTGCGGTCATGGCCCTCTTTTGGCGATACAGCCGCATATACGGTAATTTGGCATCCGGTTAAAGCCCACATCGGTACAAGAGCGTCACAATTTCCCCACGACACATGAAGGTCACTTCTGAAATGCTCACACTCCCCGCACGACTTCATGGCGCTCCTCCCTTCAACCCCTCATGTATTCTCATCCCTGGTTTATACCAATACGGCTCTTTCGGGTCTTCCCGGTCAAGCCAGTTATACAGGTCGTCCCCTATCCTGGCCCTGAGGTTGCGCTCGTTCTCCCGGGCGAGTCTATCCCCCCCGTCGTAACGGTCGGGTTCTTCCAGGTCGGGCAGGCCGGTCCAGGTGGGGCGGGTCTCACTACGTTTCATCATGGCTAAACTCCATAAACATTTCCCACCATTCCCCAACATTATCTTTTGGCAACGCTAGCGGATATAATTTCGGGCTAATTACATGTTGTTCTTCCCAATACTGTCTAAAATTATGTATGTCACGTAGGATCATATCAACAAACTCGTCAAGTGTCATTTCTTCCCCCTCTTCACCATGAAGCGGTCCCGGTCGAAGCCGTCCATGTCCTTCTTTTTCGCCGCCGCAATCTGGTCACGATAAAACGTAAAGCGGTCATAAAACCGTTGAAGCTCGGCCTTTTCGCGTTCGACTATATCCCTTTGCCTCAACATTGATAGTTCGAGATCGCTAATGGTTTCCTCATGCCACTTGATAGACTTTTTATTCCCCATGTGGTTCACCCCCTTTCGCCACCCCCGTCAGCTTCCGCGCACCCCACCATGCCCTTATGCTAAAATCCCACCATGGCCTCCACATGCAAAACGTAATTACAGATATGAGTCCGCATATCAGGTCCATCCATGCAGCAATCCACCAGCCAAGCCAGTCGTTGAATTTCATGGTTCACCTCTCCAAAGCTACTAAAACGTAAAACAACCATCCCGCCAGGGCACAAATGCCCAAGATCACCACTACTATCGGCCAATTTAGATCGTTATTTAATCCGCCCATAGCCTTTTCTCTCCTCCATCGGTATTTAACCTAGAAGTTGCCTCATCGTTTTTCTTATTTAAAATACCTGCCACTTGGAAAAAGAACCCGGTCCCGTCTTTAATAAAATCTCTTAAATAACTGTCCTCTGATATTCGCTGCATTTCTTTAAATACATTGATATTTTGAAACTTAGCCTGCCATTTTTCGATTTGATTAATTGTTATACGTTTTTGAACATTACCCATGGTCCTAACATAAAAGTCTGGGTCTTCATCTCCTGCCTCTAGTTTCCTGGCCACGGCCTCACGGTTTACTGTTGCGCTATTCTGCCATGCCCCAAGTGTGGTCAGCTTGAACCCGTTTTCTATTTTAAAGTGAAGTTCATGCCTATTAATATTGGTTCCTATAAAATGCTTTGCCTTTATTATTTTTAATGCACAGACAATGCTATCAGGTAAAACAGCTATATTATCAAGTGCCATATAAAGCCGAGCTTTCTCACCAGTCGCCTCTCCACCCCTGGCATATTCGCTTCCGCTTTTTTTCTGAATACAAATCATGGCTACCCCATTATTGAGGGAATCATATATAGCCCGAATTGAGGATGGAATCTTGAAATATTCTCCTTCAATTTCTTCCAGATAATCGACACATGAAAGACCATCGGGATTGAAATGTTGGATTGCCGCATCAAAGTCATAGCTTTTGCTCGCCACTCGAACCTTTTTCCAGTCCGACATGGGACGATCAAACCACTTTATCCGGCTTTTGTATTCCGAACCACCCATCTCGGACATATAATAATCAATCTGATATTCCTGATGGAGATTTATATGGATGGTGTTCAAAATGAGGGCTGTCTTTCCTGCGTTTGACGAGCCAGCTAAGACGATGATGCTGTGGGGAGGAATTAAAACTTTTTCATGAAGCCCGAAGGGCAAAATTATAGGGAAAGCCCTTTCCACCTCTGCGTCTAGATCTAGCCACTCGACATGGGTGTCGGTGACGTAGTACATTCCCTTCTTTTTCTTATCTCTCTTTATCTTATTATATAGAACTAGTCTTGTAAGTATGACAGAACGGTTGTTTTTCTGCCCTCGGGTGGTAAGGCAAAACTCCCTATCTAGCTGTTCAACGGTGAAACAACCGACTGAATTTATTACCCATTCTTCTATGGCTACCGCGAGGCTGTTTGGTTTCCTATTAACAGGTTCCTGCTTACACGTGCTTACATCCTGCTTACATCCTGCCAACATTTGCTTACAACTGCTTACATTGCTTACATAGGCTTTCTTGTCATCATCTAGGCTTACATCAAGAGCCTCCTGCTTACATGGATCATCTCCTACCGTCGCAACTTCTAAATTATCCTCAAGGAAACTAAACTCTCTGGGTTTCAAAATTCCACCTGACAATCCACTGGCGATTGTGGCCCTAGCTTCCTTTTCCTCAAGCCCGATTCCAACGGCAGACGCCAATAAGGCGGTTTCAACGTGGCCTTTGTCTAATAATCCGGCACCAACGAACTGCCCAAGATTGAAAGCTGAGGCGTTCAAAGTAACGTTTCGAGTGTGGAGTGGGGCAGATGTTAGGGATACCAATTCGGAAGCAAAAGCCTTGTTCGCGTAGGACGATTTTCCGTTACTGTTGGGTAGTAAATTTTGAGCTTGTTGAAGGCTTGTTTCCGGCTTTGATTCGACCAAAAACAAGAGCCATTCTGGAGCTGCTATCAATGGATGCTTTCCTACCCATCCGTACCATTTGCCGGAAGGATGCCCGGACGGTGGAAGAATCACATATCCTCCATCCCCCCTGACATCTAACCGGGGACCAATTTTACTTGCAGAATTGCGGATTATTCTATCAGTTGGCCATATCCAAAATAATTGGCATCCTCCGCCACCCGTTATTTGCATTAGTGTATCTGGTAGCTTTTCATATTCATTTTCCAATGCCGAAAGACTTTCTGACCCCCCTGGCTCGTCAACATCAAGCACCCATTTTCCGCTTGCAGGGCCGGTTGGCATACCAATTGAAGCCCCGGGGTGATCTCCCCACCAGCGGATAATCTGGTTTAAATCGGTTGTTGCTTCTTTGAACCCTAGCTTAGTATATGGGTGTTTTGTTTCTCTTACGCAAGGAAATACTGGTATTCCCTTTTTCGCGTATCCTAACGCATTTTGCATAATTTGTCGATCTGTCGCCATCTATCTTCTCCACGGAGCTATTCCCAAGGAGGTGCATCTAATTCATCTGTCTCAATTTTTAATCGCCTATTGACTGATATATTTCTTCGGCACCAATGCACGATGCTATGGCAAGCCGTACATACAACAAGGATGTTTTTTGGCTCTCTACCCCACCTTCAGAAATAGGGATCAGATGATGGGATATGAAAACTTCTTTTGGATAAAGATTGGCCTCAGTCCTTCCGCAAATTTGGCAATAATTGATGCATAACTTTTTGGGTAGGTATTTATTATTAGGCCGTTTTTGGTTGTTATCGGGCTTCTTTACCCAAGTAAGAAATCTACGGCAAATTGGGCAGGTAGCCTTACCATAATGCACGGACTCGGGAGTCTCGTAAATCTCTACCTCAACATCTTGCTCACAATTGGAACAATAGGTTGATTTATCTGTAATTTTCATCTGTTTCCTGTCAAAAAAAACCTCGGTCCTGTCTTAGCGTAAACTAGAACGCTGCCGGGGCGTTACCGCTTCCGGGGACCGAGGTTGCTTGCGGATTAATGGGTGATTTTTGTGGCATGTCGCCGCCTCGCGCTAGTTTATGAATTCAGACAAACTTACCATAACAAAACCTCATACCCTTGTTAAGTGAAAAATGATTTGTTTAAAACGGAATATCGTCATCGACAGGCGGAGGCGGGTTGTCTTCTGAAGCCCCCATGCCGCCGCTCATCTCTGCCATCCACTCCTTGGACTCCATGATGATGTTGCAGATCCATTCAGGCGTGCTGGGTGGAATGGGTCCCCCCTCACTGAAGCTGTAATAGCGCGGTTCGTTTTCAGGTGTCTTTTTGGGTACTGCCGCCATCAATGGGACAATCGCGGTGATGTTGGCATAGGTCCGGTCGTTTTTCTCCTTGTGCATGACCTGGATGGAGCAGTTGACCCCGAGAAGTTTGGTCAGGTCAAATCCTTCCAGTTCAAGGGCCGTAAACGGTCGCCCGCGCCAGCTTTCCAGGTCTTTCCGGAGGTTGCTTTTCTCGTGAAGACTGTGGGTGTATTGTTTGCTGATTGCCCTGGGCAGGTTGACCTTCTCCCCGTCCCGTTCCAGGTCGATCCAAACATCCGGCAGTTCCCATTGAATCAGCACCTTGTGAATGTCTTTGTCCCATGTGGTATCATGTTGCGTTCCGAGGTCGTACACCCCGTAGCATACCGCTTGGTGCATCCCTGCCGGGATGGGTTCATAATTGCCGCCGTCTAGTTTGTCTTTTACGATCAGTCCCATGATGTTCCTCCCTTAGATTAGTCCCCATCGTTCGTTGGCCTTCCGACTCATTTCCTTACAGGCATCAACCACCTCACAAAAACCCTCGCATCTGCGCCTGTCCCATGACTCCCAATTGTTGCACAGCCTTGCATGCCGATGTTTGAACGCCTCATTAACTTCATCAGCCAAAACCTTGTAAAAACTAAGAACATCGGCATTCAGAAGCCTCTGAATCGGAATCATATACAGGTTACGAGTGATCCCTCTGTTCTTGGCTATGTAAGTTCCACCATCCCGGCAAAGGGCCTGGACTTGCATTCGAGAGACAGGGAAACCATAGCGTTCGAAAAAAATTCGGTAACGATTAATCTGGAGATTCTCCGCCTTGAGATCCACCTTTGCCGGCGACTGCGATATGATGCTTTTCTGGACGGTTTTCGGTTGACCCTTGTTTGGCCCGCTCTTCAGAATAACCGGTTTTCCATCTTGATCCAACACGGTTTCTTCTTGTTTATCAACCGAGATCCCTAGAGCTTTAGCTACCTTGTAAGACCCCCACGTCTTGTAGTCCGTAATGATGTACTTTCCCAACTCCTGGTCGTCTGTTTCCAGCACATCGGCAATCCCGGCCATGTCCTTGTCGGATAATTTTTCTTCACTTAGGACGTTCCGGGTATAATGATGGATTGCCAGTTTATTGTGTGTAGACGTGCCAAACGCGGCCCACACTCGATCATTTGGATCTATAACATAGGACTCAGTGGCTTTCAGGTAGAGCGCCCTGGGGCCATTTCCTGCGCTCGAAGGGGATACCCCTGCCCACTGACGATCAAACCCTATCAGTTGCAGAAATGGGACCGTGGCGCATCGTTGCCCCATGCGGCATCCGTTTGGGGCAAGGCATTTTATGATCTCTATTGTTTCCCCGTCTGGGCATCGGAACCACTTGGCTGCCATTTCTTAATCTCCTCCTCCCCTTCCCTGACGCCCTTAGCGAGGGCCTCTAGGATGTCGGCCTGGCCTTGGTAATAGGATTCTTTTTGCGCGTAGGTACTCCATAGATAATCGTGTTCGCCATGCTCTACTTTTGCATCATAATTATATAGTTCTTTCTTTCTTGCCTCCTTCGCCAGTTGATCCAAGAACGTCCACGATAAGCAGCCCATGATCTCCCCCCTCCCCCGGCGCGGTCCCTGGCTCCGTATTCCCGACCGTTGATCGGGTGACAATGACCGCCCCCTTACCCCAGGCAGTTGACCCTGCCGCCGAGAGGTTAAATGTTTACCCCAAAAGGAACAGGATCTTGGCCCAACCAAGCGCCAACCTAGCGGAGCCCCCGACCCTGTGTTCAGTGTTCCCTAACGCTTCATAGCAACCTGCCCAATCCTCCGTAGTAAGCTGAGCGTCCAAACGTTGCGACTCCAAGTTGCCCATGTGACACGCCGTATCCACGCCGCCGCCCGTGCCGTCGAACGTCCCGCAGGAGTCAGTCGCAGAGGGGCAGAGGGTCATGGCGTTAAACCTCATATCCTTTGATCTTCCAGCCCTTCTCTTTGCAGATAGCTAAAATCAAATCGCTGTCCCTCATCTCGGGCGGGCCTGCTTTCCATAAGTCTTTACGTAACTCGAAATCCCACCACCGCTCCTCATTCTGATATGGGCATGGCCCTCCTTTTGCCCATTCATCAAACCGGTTAGGGTATGGGTGCGCCCAAGCGTCCCGGCGCATGAGTTCTAGGGTGATGGTATCGGACAATTTACCCAACGGCATTGACGACAATAGCCGGATGGAGGGCAGTTGATAGGATTCGATTTTGGCACCCCTGAGGTAGGCACCCATGAGGTAGGCACCCCTGAGGTCGGCACCCATGAGGTAGGCATCCCTGAGGTCGGCATCCCTGAGGTCGGCACCCATGAGGTAGGCATCCCTGAGGTAGGCATCCCTGAGGTCGGCACCCCTGAGGTCGGCACCCCCGAGGTAGGCATCCCTGAGGTAGGCATCCCTGAGGTCGGCACCCATGAGGTAGGCTTTTTTTGCGACAACCAACGATTTTAGGTTGTCAGCCTCCCCCTTGTGCATCACTTCGCCTGTCCGCAAATTTTTAATCTCGTATTCCATTTTTACCCTCCCTTTTCCTTTTGCGTATATGCGTCAATTGCCCGGCGTACCAGCTCCGCTACGGAAAGGCCGGTCTTACGGGCAAGCCCCTTGAGGGTCTTTCGCTGTTGTCCTGTGAGGTGGATGTTTGTTCGTTTCATGGCGGTACGGTACGCCTACCGTGCGCACTTGTCAAGAAAATAAATTGGGTATTTTGAATACCCATTTTTTTCTCTTGACATGGGGAACGGGTTTTGCTAATATTCGACTTGCCAACCTAGCGGAGCCCTCCGACCAAACCCAAGGGAGGGAGCCATGATTCAGCATTTCTTCGCACCAAAACATAACACCCTGTACGTCAATCCAATCAAAAACAATACCCGGCGGGCCATGGGCCTTGCCGCCGCTATGGCGTGGTCGTTCGCCCTGGGGGTCGTCGTGGGCAGCCTTCTGACGCTGGCGTGGGGGGCGTGGTGATGGCTGTGAAGTACCTGGAAGACATCCATAAATTCACATACTCGGGCAAGGGGCCTCATTCGTTCATATATTTTATAACGATCAACCCCTTGAAGAATAGTCAGCATTTGAGCAGGGTAAAAATAGGTATAAGTAAAGCGCCTCAAAAGCGTTTGGCAAGCATGCAAACTGGTAGCGCCTATACATTGAATTTATGGTACACGATAAAGGTCAATGAGGATATGGCCAAAAGGTTAGAGAGTAGCCTTCATGAAAAATTTAGATGGTCTAGGTATAATGGTGAATGGTTTACTATACATAAGGCGATAAGGAACTTTGTTACAGAACATAAACATTTTGCCGCCGCATAGAGCCCGTAGCGGCGCAGGGCAACCTGTTCTTCGGGGAGGGGGGATAATGCCATACGAATACGGAGAGGTCACGGAAAGAACGATAACGGGGTTCACCTGTGATCGCTGCAAGCGGTTTTTTGGCCGATGGGATTCCGATATAGGCGAGTTTGAAGAACGGTTCTCTTGGCAAAACACGGGCGGCTACTTCTCTAAATTCTGGGGCGACGGTAGTTCCGTTGAGGTTGTCATGTGCGAACGGTGCGGATACGAGATGTTCAAGGAGATTGCGACATGGACGGATGGAGGTGAGTAATGGCAAAGTATACGGTAAAGCAAATGTTGGAAGAAGTAGTTGAACGGATTGAGGTAATCCACGAGCACCTTGAGGCACTTGAGAAAGTCGGCTCTTTCGTGGCGAACCGAATGCAAGGTTATCAAAACTTCCGTACTGACTACGGCAACCTCAGAAGCACGCTCATCGAAAGAGAGCTTGAAGAATGGCGGGGCCTGCTCATGTGGGGCCTCGTTGTGGACGAAAAGACCCGTGACCGGATCAAAGCTATGGCACACGATAGGTTCCTTGGAGAGGATGCAAGCGTGTCACACTGGTTGTCACCAAATGGGGTAGAATTGAGTTCATGGCTTCACTCGGACGCAGAGGAGTTTCGTGAAATGGTACGGAAAGAGTTCGCGCCAAAGGAAGAGAAATAACATGGCAAAGCTGATCGGCAAGAACGTCTATATCACCTGGAAGGACGGCTCCGAATGGCACTGGTTCAAGGTAATTGATCGCGTACCTGGAATGCTCATGATCCAGGGCATAGACTCGCCCGATGGTGTGCCGCATGACGGGGATGTGTTTTGGGTGCCGGTCAGCGACATCAAGACGATGGAGGAGGTGTAGTATGTCGTTGCTAGAGCCGAGATGTTTAGTATGCGGCGCTCCGCTTAACAAAAGTGCACCCTTTGAAAAAGATGTAAGGGATAGCGAGGTTTGCTCTGATAAATGCTATGAAATGTATTTATATGATGAGGACATCAAGGCAATGGAGGAAATATCATGAAATCCCTCGCCCTCCTCCTCCCCGCCCTGGCCCTCGTGGCGCTCCTGATCGTTGCCCTGTGCCAGCTCCAAGAGCGGTCTTCCTGGGCATACGAGACGAGCCTCGGGGGCGTGGCGGACGACAGGCACCGTGCCGCACTGGAATACCACGGGATCAAAGGGGCGTATATGGACAAGGGGGAGTGGGTGTTCGACAGGGGTGGGAAGAGGTGCAAACTATTTACAAAGGCATTCAAAGCGGAATGGGAGGCGAGATGAGGATATATATAGCAAGCTCTTGGAAGAATAGCAAGATTTGTGTCGAAGTGGCGAAATACCTCCGATCTGAGGGGCACGTAGTAGATTGTTTCGCTGATGTCTCTACCGGTCGCTACGTGTTCCATTTCTCGGAAATAGGCGCCCATGATAGCCTAAATGCAATCACATTTCTCCGTGACGAACGGAGCCAGAGGGCATTCAAAGAGGATCGCAGATGGTTGGATTGGTGCGAATGCTGCCTACTAATACTTCCAGCTGGGAGGTCTTCCCATTTAGAAGCTGGCTATGCCGCCGGAAAAGGAAAAAAGCTAATTATTTTAGGTGAGTTCCCGGTGGGCGAATTTGATGTAATGTACGGCTTTGCCGATGAGCTTATTACATGGGACGACTGGTTTGCACGGCCTATCAATCATCGCCTGAGATAGAGGAAGAGGTGCAGGCTGTTCATGAAGGCGTTCAAAAGGAGAGGACATGAAAATTGTAGAATTTAAGGGGTGTAATACCGTTTATGAGAAGTGGCACAGAGAGGAGAAGTCATGGACACGCTATTGAAGTTTTTGCTTATTGTGGCAATCTATATATTTTCTGCCATTATGCACGAGGCCGATCTGTCAAGAAACTACAACGAAACTGGAGACGCGAAGGCTTGGTTTTTTGACATCAAACGATATCAACAACCAGAAAGGAGAACACCATGAAAACAGCATTAAGAATTATCGTCCTGGTAGTGATCGCGCTTTGCCTATCCGTTATGGCATCGGCGGAGGATTTGACAAAATATACACATGCGACGGTGGAGAAGAAAGCAAAGCCCGTCACGTATGAGGTTACAATTAACATCACCTACAACGCCGTTTCGCCCGAGAAGGCCGTTGAACTGGTGAAGGAAATGACGGACCGGCATAGCCCCGCCTGCAAGGTCGATGTGAGGGTGAAGAAGGGTGGAAATGACGAAATTCTGGTAATAAATTCCGATACTGTTTACGGCAATATTACTTATCTTCCAAACAAGTGACTTGTCCGCTTGGTTCCCCCGTGGCCCTGACGGATAAGCAATGGCAAAGGATCGGCAACGATCACCACGGGGGAGCCGCCAATAAGAAGGGGGAATAAGCATGGCGACACTTTGCCCATATTGTCAGGCTGAAATTGAAGAGCATATTTTTAACAGATGGAATGGCAACTACTGGACCTCCTGTGATGATTTTGAATGCCCATGCTGTAAGGCTGAGATGAGCATTGATGTGGAAGCTGAACCGATTTTTAACGCAGTCCGAAAGGCTGGGGATTCCCGATCACCACGGGGGAGCCGTCAATAACAAGGGGGGAGAATATAAAATGCCTGGATACGCTGACCCAAATGACGAAAGAAATAGCTCGAAATATCATACAGGAAAGTCTTGCATTGAAGGGTGTGGTCGTCCGGCTGGGACTGCATGGGGAAAGCACTGGTGTTTTGAGTGTAATGTCAAACGAATTAACCGAATAAGCAGACAGCTTGATTCGATGTGTGGAGCCGCCAATAAGAAGGGGGGAGAGTGATGACATATTTTGTCGCAAACATCGAAATGGAAGTCCTTCAGTGCGATGGATGCAACGTCACTTTTGCAACGACTTCTGTTTTTATCAAAGCCCGGAGGGACGACCATAAAATATTCTACTGCCCTAATGGTTGCATAAGATACTACCCACAAGAAAGCGGCAAGGAACGCTTGCAACGGTTACTGGATCAAGAACGTGAATGTTGTATCGCGGCAAGGGAGGAGGCCGGTCATCTGGAGCGCCGAGTGTGGGGATACAAAGGGCAATTGACCAAAGCCAAGAAGCAACTGAGAGGGGGAGAGTGATGGAACGGAACTGTAGCGCTTGCGTGCATAAAAGTAGCAGTGGCAACGGATGTAATTTACTATCCGGCCATTGTACATGGCAACCCAAGGAGGCACCCATGGAACGAGCGTGTAGAACTTGTCAGTTTAACAGCCGGTCCTATACTAAGATGTGCAATAGTTGCTCGGGACAAGATGGCTTCCCGATGTGGGGGGTCGCTCCACGCTTGGATGGTGAGTATCGAATCTTCAACGGCAACCCACACTGGCTTCCCAAGGATGGGAAGAAGGTGGAACAAAACTGTATCACTTGTAAATGGATTACTTCATATCCAAGTAATTGTGCGGGATGTTCTGGCGCAGGCAACTTTCCGCACTGGCAACCCAAGGAGGAGCCCATGAATCAAAGGATAAAGATGGACACAGGGCGGATGTGGTTAGAGAGTAAACCGGCTACGAAGACAACCATCAAGATCATCCGCCCCGTCACGATTGCAAGCGTGGCGGCGGAGAACCCACCGAGGAAAGTGTTCGATAACCTATACAGATATTTTGATATGGGGAAGTTTACATACGAAATATCCGCAAAAGAACTTGAAGTATATTTCGGAAGTTGTGGCCCGTACAATAAAGAGTGGTTCCTCTCCCACGGCTTCATCGAAGAGGTAGAGGAGAGGGAGAAGATCGGAGTGGGGAGCTTGTGGAGACATGAGGATGGTGAGATCTACCGTCTTATCCAATGTGACGTTGGTCGAATGGTTTTAGTTGTTGAAATCTCTGATGATGAAGATATGGGGAACAGATGGACCTCACCAGTTGAGGTAACAAACCACCTTGACATTTCCGGCCCTGAATGGGACAAGATTACGCGCGATAATTCTTCCGAATTTTCCCGCCTACACGGGCGGATGGAGTACGTGGAGGATAACGATGGCAAAGAATGAGGTTAAGCGTATCGGGTGGGTGGGGAAGTCGGTGCCATTTGAGGAGGTTGCGCAGAGAACACCCTATGATGACACAGCTTTTTCCTTTGCATATTATGCGGACGAAGGTAAAAAGTCTGATTGGCACAAAGACGACTGGCCCCCGTACAAGGTCGAGATCATCATAAGGAGGGTGGAGTGATGAGCGGGTCTTCCCACACCATATACGCCCCGATAACGTTCCCGCTAATATCATGTGAATGCGGCATGGCGTATATCCTCATAGCAGTAGTCTGCGATGATGAAAACAATACTACAACGATGGAACAATCCCAAAGCTATTACTGTCCATATTGCGGAAAGGATAACAAATTATGAGCGCTGAACTTTTACCGTGCCCCTTCTGTGGGGGGAAAGCTAGATTGCGAGAAGACTGGGCTTATTTTGGATATGTAGAATGCACGCGGTGCAGCGCAAGAGTAGCAAAAACCATTTCATATAAAATGCTTACGGCATCCGAAAAAAAGGAACTCGCAAAGCGATGGAACAGGAGGAGTGCAAAGTAAATGATGGAAGACTACTACACGCTTGAGCAAGTCCGCATGGCGTTCTATGACTGGCTTATCAGGGAGCTTGTCCGGTCTGATGAACAGTTTATGCCTAAAGTTTTATCTCCCATCTGGCTTGACAAGAAATGGGATGAGTTCAAGAAGCACCTGACGGGGAGGGGGTAATAATGTCCCGGAAAGTTCCGTTCCAGTGTTGTAAATGTGGTAGGTTTATCGGCGGCTTAGAAAGGGTGAGTGGCCCGAGGATTTGAGGGTGAGGGAGGTGGTGTAATGGGAGTAGTCGAAGGATGCCTTGGGGGATATCATCCGGCGTGTAATGATTGTGGGATACAGGAAATTTGGGAAATATCACCGGAGGAGTACAATGAAAATGTCTGGTATTGGGAACAGTGGAAGTGCCCTGATTGCAAAAAGTATACTGAAGAAAATACAGGCTGAATTAGCCCGAGAAATTAGGTCTCGGCAATGGTATCAACACCGTGTAGACATGCTACAATGCGAGCAACACCGGATGCGCGATCCAGAGCGCACGCTGGTATGCGACATTATTGCCAACGGAACCTTATTGCCCGATCCGGACGGTAAGCGTTACGGAACAGTAAGCAGCAAGCCACCGCCCCTATCCTGCGGTTGCGACGGGTTCTACCAACTGTTCGGCGTTCACCGGCATGGGTGTAAGGAGGAGGATTAAAATGGTATACGTAAGTTTTATATCGATGCTTATTTTTTCAACCATATCAACATTGATAATTCATGAAGGATACGTTTCGCACAATATTGTAACTATAGGTATCGGCGGCTTCCAAGCTGGCTTGGCATTGGCTATGGCAGCGGTGTTTTGTGCATCCTTAATAAAGGGGAATTTCTAATGACAGACCTTACGCCGACAGACTACGGGTTCAAGTGGGGAGTATTGGAAGTCGAGCGGTGCATGTTTTACGATAGCGGTAGATTCACTGGCGCGGTTATGCTAGTTTGCCGTACTCCGAAGACGGAAGTCCATATTTACGTCACGAAGACCGGCAAGCTCAGAATATTCTATCCTGACGGAACGGAATGGCATAAATCATGAAAACTATTTATGTCGTATCGAGGTGCAAGAAGGACGATACCCTGTATGGTCCCATGCACCTATCCGCAATCGAAGACGGAGTAACATTGTGCGGACAGAAGGTGAAAGGGGATGCTTGGTGGATCACAGGCGTGCTGGGGCACAAATTATCTGGCGAGCCAACTTGTAAGAAGTGCTTACAAGTACACCTTATCCACGCCGACGATCTTGCGGTCACGGATACGGGCTACGGCAAAGCCTAGCTCTACGGGGTCGTATTCAGCGATCTCAGCATATCCCGAAATGCCGTCCCCGAAGGTCTTGAGAAAACTGCCTGTGTTGACATACCATTGCAAGTCGGGGTGTATCCACGGGGCCGTCTGGTCAAGCTCCGTGTATGCCTGCTTGGTTCTATTCCCGTCATCCGTGATGTAAAGCTCAGACTGAGGTTCACACACCAGGAGCCGGTGAGTGTGTCCTTTGCATGATAAAGAGACGTCTCCCGCCTTGAATTTTAAATGCCTTTTGAGAATCAGCTTGGCGTTCGTCAGCCGCCGCTGAGGGTCGTCAGCCGTAGATGTGATTCCCTTACGCCCGTGGGTGTGGAGGCTCTTATACATCAGATTGCCCTTGGTATCCAAGACCACGAGCTTGAACATCCAAGTTCCGTACTCTATCCCTAAAGGCTCACAGATGGCCCTGGTGAGGTCACCAAAGCGCCATAACTTCAACGTATGATTACCTTGACACATAGCAATAGTTATATGCGCTATTGGTTTTAGGTTGCGCTTTTCTGCCTCTACTTGGAGAAGAGGGATGGGTTCTTTACAGGTCAGAGGGTCATAATGTTTATCGTCGATCATGATAGCTTCAATGGGGTCCCCATGATGGATGCCGTAATTGTGTTTGCACCCGGCATACTCCGAAAGCATCACGTGACACAACTGTTCCCATCCATCGTCATGCCGAAGGACGGAGCCCTCATGGTCATCCCCGAATAGAAACAGGTTGTGATCTTTCGGGAGACGCCTTGTAATGATTCGCATAACTCCCCCTGGTAAAGGTTAGCTCGGAGCCTCTCATACAATTCGGGCACTTTTTCGTAGTAATGTCTTCAGGTATGGGAGCACCGCATGACGGACATCGGCTCTGGTCCACATATCGCTGTTTCTTCTTCCGCTGGTACGCCCGGCGCTTGGGTGTAGCATCCCACTTTTTGACTCTAGCCCGGTTTTTCGTGTAACACTCATAGCAGAATATTAAACCTGGCAACGCTGGCTTAGGGCATTGTCGGCATAGCCCTAGAGCCTTATGGCGCTGAGCGTAGACTATGGAGTAGGTGCCGCTCATTTCTGCCCTGCCTTTAGTGTCGGCTTGACGTTGCTCTTATCCGCGCACGGGCCAGCCGCCCACCTTACCGCTTTGTAAACCCACCACGCCCTCAGCCGGGACATGCCGTCTTCCAAACATATCTCCCGAAGGAGCTGGTCGAAGTACTCTCTGTACTCAATGGGTAGATTGCATTCCCTCATGAGTTGGTATCCGGCGTCATGCACAAGAGAACCACGCATGAAGTTTCGAGTATCAATAGCGGGGCCTGAAGGACCATCCCAACAATATCCGGCATGAACTGTAAGAAGCCCGGCAGCATCCAGTGACAGGAAGTCCTTGTGAATATTCAGCCCGGTGATTTCCGTCCAGATGGAATAGTCTTCGGAAAGCTGATATTTATAGCCTGATTTGTAATATATTTTTGGCATACCAAGTTCGTATTAGCTTACCCATGTCGTTACGTGGCCTTCCCATTGGTTTAATTCTGATTCACACACCGTAGGGACGAAAACATCTGGATATCTCCATGGTAACCCCGCTATCAAGTGCTTGGTCTTGCACCGTCACCCACCCCAATCCGCCACACCCGTAGCATGGTCCGTCTTCCTGAAACCCGGCTGGTTTATCGGTTGTTCCGTTTGGGTCGAATTTGTACCTTTTACCGCTTCCGTTACAAACTGGACATTTTTCTGCATGAGCCATGTTCTAATCCTCCCTTATTTATGGCGCGATCGGCACCCTCTTGATGGCCTCAGCCGCAAGCCCTATGATGGCAAGGTTGGCCTGGGCCTCCTTGTTCTCGGACTTCTTGACCTTGAGGTGGATTATCTCCCGGCCATCCGGCTTGACTTCTTTGGTCACTTCCACCTCGTCAAGTATGTGCTCCCCGTATGCTTCATACAGGACCGAGCCCCATTGTAGACGCACTGACGGTGCAAACATGGAGCAACTATTCAACATTATCATCAACACGCACAAAACAAGCATGACAAGTGACGCCAGGAACCAGGACATAGCGGAAGATATTGACCCACGCATGATATCACCTCTTCAATTGTACTTCGGTTTTCTTTTCAAGTTTGAAATCTTTAAGGTTACAATCAGTAAACCCTGTATATCTTTTCTTGCCCTCTTCGATAAACGCTACCGCTTCTTCCTCGGTGGCAAACTCTTGGATCATCATTTTTTCAGTTGATTCCCAACAGATATTAGCATACGTGGCGTTTGACGGCATTGTGACGCCGAATTTATCCGGTTTCGGATAATTCACGGGGCATGGAACCATAAACGTTGATACTACTATCCAAGTTACAACCCAGATCATGACGCCCTCCTTACAGCTTCAGAAACGTATGCCCACCGATCACCGCTACGGGCTCTACGCCTACCGCCCAATAGGGGATCTTCTTGACTACGTTGTGGGCATAGAAGTGGTTTGCGCCTTTAACAATATCCCGTGTCCAGTTATGGTAAACAATCCATGCCGCAGCACATATTTCTTTCCACCACACTTCGGCCCTGCGCTGACGGAAGTATTTAGTATACAGAAGGGGGGGGATCTCATCGTCGAAAATCAGCTTGCCCAATGGGGCCATGGACTCAAACTGAGCGGGCTGAAGGACAACCTCCCTGTAGGTATCAGGCCAACGCCGTTCGTTGACCCTAGTGCGTATTACGCAGCCTACGGCCAACTTCCCCACAATTGATTCCCCCTCTGCCTCCCCACGGATACAGGCTTGCAGCCAGTCCAGTTCGCTAAGATCAGATGGTTTCATTCCAAAGTCCTCGGCAACCGCAGTTCAATGTCATGAAGTTTTTGAAATATTTTCTTGAGGGTCTCGGCCTGCTCCTTGCGGTCGCCCTTGAGTTCGTCTAAATGTTGCGCGAAGTACCGTTGGTTGATGAGCACGCCGTCGAGTCCCTTCTGGCAATCGGCAAACTGGTCCTTGCTTGCATACCGCAAATAGTCGTGCTCTTGGCCAGACCAAACTTTAATGCCTGTGATGATAAGGGGGATTACAATAACGGTGAGAGCAATAAGGACGGCTTTCTTAGAGATAAACCTGATGGCCCCGCCTTCGTCAAACAGTGTTTCCGTGTGATCCTTGATGTCTTCTTTTAGCAGGGCGTTGTAATGTTCGATCTTGCCATTGATCCGCTCTTCGCATTGAGGATTGGGGCATTCTACCATTTGCTTACCCATCTTTTGACTCGATGGAGCTAGGTTTTTAGATATGGCGCGTAGTAGGACTCGAACCTACATCCCGTGCATTCAGCCACGGACCTGCCCGATATGGAGGTTTTTCACCGGATACACTCACGGGTCCCCTTAGACGATACGCGCCTTTTGGTGGTGCCGTTTCTCACTTCCTCCTGGGCGCCAGGGTTGGTACAGCGTGCCCCTCTGTGCAAGCCCTCCGGTTCCATGGCCCGGACTCGGTAGCATTTCAGGCAGTCATCCACTGTCGCACCATAGTTATACATATTTTTTAACAGCTGATTTACTCTTTTTCTTCTTTCATTTATCGTTTGGAACGACACTGGTTTTGTTCTGCACCATACGCAGTCCTCTGGCAGTTTCAGGCCGCTTCTGTTATACATTCCACACTTAGGGCATGTCTGCTCTCTGCCGAACTGTGTGTGTAAAATATCATCCACTGTCGCACCCCTCACTGGAACCGCCCCGTAGGGCGGTTCCGTAACTCCTTGCGCTCATGGCGCATGAGCTAACCATAGAACCCGACACTAGGCTTCTTTGTGTTCACCTGCCGGGTCCAGTCCACATCCATGATGCTCCTGTACCCAATCCACACGCCTTCGTTGTACACGGCTTCCAACTTTATAGCTTGTACAAGAAATCCAGTGTCGCTGGTGAATGCCTTCGGGTTCCCTTTGTATTTGTCTTGAGCGAGCTTCTCCATGGCATCGGCAGTTGCCAGTTCCAGTTTTTCGGCGTCGTCCATGAGGTAGTCGTTCAGATTCAGATCCCCTATCATCCAGCCGAACCGGAACAGGGCAAACGTGCCCATATCACCATGCCGGGCATTCCACCCTTCCATAAAAAAATCCTTGACCAGTTTTTCATCACCGTCTTTTAGGTGAAGAACGTGATCTTCGACTACCAGCATGTGACCGGCGTTCCCCCACATCATCATGCCGCCGTTGGTCCTTACCCGCTCAATAACAGCATTGCAATAGCGGTCCACGTTGTACGCTTGGTATACCTCAGAGTCCGGCGCCGGGTATGGGCCTGGATCATGGGCTTTCCACTTCATGACCGCCTGTTCACCTGCCGGCCCCGTATATTCGAACCACGGATACCTTGCCGTCCATGCCTGGGCAAGCCTCTGTTCCGCCCTGCTGGCTTGCGTCTCATCGTAACCCATTGTTACCCCCTATCGAATTAGAATTTGAGTTTTATGTCGATTCAATGGAAAATGTAAACCTCCGCCTGGGCTTGCCGTTATCTCTCCTGGAATGATGTCATCCCCAACAAGGTTGAACAGCCGCCAGAACTCGGCCAAGACGTCTGATCTGATGGGCATACCACCGTCTTCCTCGTTCTCTTTTTGGAGGTAGTCCAGCCGTGCCTGGATGTCTTCCCGTAGGCTCACTGGATCACCTTGATATCCATTGGCACATCTACAAACATGTGCCCGAACCAGCCTGTAATCGGCTCGCCCGTGGCCTTGTCCACAAAGCACCAGCCATCACCCGGGATGAACACCTGGCACTCCCGGTGGATAGTCCCGCGCATAACCCTCGGCGTGAACTCCCACACAGGGCCGGACACAAGCCGGGTCTGGTAGCCGTTTGCTTTGGCCTGGGCGCAGACGTCCTGGCTCTCTTCCACGCATGTGTAGTTGGGGTCCCAGGGCATGATGCCGGTGCCAGCACATGAGGCACAGAGCAGGCATCCCACGATTACAACAATCAGCTTTTTCATTTTAGTTCACCTCCGGCTCTGTAATTGCGCTTATTTCCGTGTTGCTTATCCTCTGGATCTCGCTCGCCTCATAGCCTTTAACGATGGTCTTGATATAGCGCACCAGTTCCCGCTTGAGGCAGTTCTTTGGGCTCAAGGCGTCACAGTTGAGTCCGCCAGCGATTGCCGTGCTCACACGGGCGACGTCCTTGTCAGGGATGGTGATCGAGATCGTCACGTCTGCCGCTAGGGCTGGGGCAGCGAACATCAAGCTGATTACCAGTATTGCAAAAATGGCCTTCTTCATGGCTCTATCCTCCGTTAATACCGTTCGGTTGTGATGTAAAACGTTGTGCTCCCCGTGGTCAGGGCTGATGTGTTGCCGTCTGTCGTGTCGATGGTGGCGTATATCGCAGTCGTGCCCGTCCAGCTTGGCAAATACCCGCCCTGGATCTGGGCCGCTCTGGTCATGGAAGTTCCCATGTCGGCGTCGGCAAGACCCTTTGTGACAGCCGCCGTCTTCACGTCGTGAGCTGCTAGTATTTCAGCCCCGCCCTCTGCTGTTACCCCTACTTCAAGGGTTGCCGCTGATACCGTCCCGCCAGTGTAGGCCGCAGTCGTGTCAGAGTAGAATCCGACAATTTTGGTCTTGGCCGGGAGGGTAGCGATCACGATCCCTTTGGTGGTGTCGGAGTCAGTGTAGGCCGCAAAGGTGGTTGTAACTTGGTAGACTTGGCGATTAACCTTGCCAGTATGATTGACTGTGATCCCTGTGCCTGACCCTTCCGTGATGTTGGCAGTTGAGGTGCTAAGGTTTCCGGTTACTGAAGCATCCCCCCCGCTCGGCGTCACGGTCAGGTCGCCCGTAGCAGGCACGGCAAAGTCCACGTAGTTGGAGGCGCTTCCGTTGCTGTCGTCATACGTCAGGCGGAGGTTGGCACCAGTGGCGGAGTTGATTTCGACGGCTTTGTCGGGGGAGGTTGTGCCGATGCCAAGGAGGCCAGTGTTTAAAAGTTTTAAAGCACTGCCAAACGTTACATGATTGGTAATATTTGGAATAGTAAATCCGCCTCCACCATGAAAAGTAGCGTAATCAGCAGAGTTTGATTCATCTCGTAAAACTAAGTTGTTCAGGCTTGAAGTGTATATAGACCAATCATTATTGTCGGTATCAGTTAGCAGTATTTTAGGGGTAGCACTTTTCAATTCCAGCGAGACAGTTGGTGTCGTTGTACCTATTCCAACATTGCCAGCAAAGGAAGCCGGGCTCTTCACCGTCAAATTCCCCTCAACCGTCACATCCCCCGTCGCGTCAGTCAGGGCCTTGTAGCTTATGGCGGAGATGGTAAATCGGCTTGTGCTTGACGGCGTGATGATAAGTTTGCCCGTGGTGGCTGCCGTAATGTAGTCCGTGTACGTGGTAGCAGCGGCAAGGGTAGTGCCAGTTACCCCACCGAGCGTGTAAGTGGCCGTCCCCACTGACCACGCCGAAAGGGTGATGACGACCTTGTACGTAGTGCCTGCAACGATAGTAGTTGCCGCTGAAGGCGTCTGCGTGCCCGTGCCGTCAGCGTTCTTGATAAGGCCAGGGCCAACAATCGGCGACTCCCATCCCGCACCCACTGTCCAGTTGCCTTCCGTAAGGGCGGGGGCAAGCTCAGCGCCTAGTGTGGCGTTGACGGTGAGGTTCTTGCCTGCCGCAGTGGTGCCGACAGTGACAGACCCGGAAGATGCGACGTTCCCCCCACTCACGCTCAGCGGGCTATCGGCAAAGCCAGCCCCGGCAGCGCTCATGTACGGCACGTTGCCGTCCGTAACGCCCGTGAGGTCGATGGTGACGAAGGTGGGGGAAGACCCGCTACTAAGATCTTGAGGCCCCCCGTGGATACCCTGGCCCCCTAGTTGAGCGTAGGTCAAGTGCGCCAAGCTCCAGAGTATGACGAATCCCAGGACAATCCCAATGTACTTTTTCATTGTCGTTACTCCTTATTTTGATTCAAGAGCTTCTATCCGTTCAGCCAATTCTTGAACAGCCTTTGTCAAAAGTTGAAGCATGTTCCCAATATTTCTACCAGGTATGTCAACAATTACTTCGTCATAATCTTCTTTGAGTTTTTTTCTTGGATCTCCCACACCGTTCTTAACCATATTCAAAACTATATCATCCCGTCTTTGGGGTGGTTTATCTGTGCCCTTTTCGCGCCACATCCGTTTTTTGCTGATATGCCTTATACCGTCAGGAAGCGTATCATGGTCAACATCTGCCCATCCGTCGCCCCTATCACTATTCTCCAAAGCACGAATACCACATATCTTTGCCAAAGCATCGTTGCCTGTATAGACAGACGAAAACTCTATGTACGCATTGGCCCGAACTGTTTCAGCACAATCCAATGCTTCCGATGGAGTGCTATCCTGTATGCCCATCTCCCCATTATTACCGAAATAAAACCTAGAATATCCTCCATCAGTTACTTCTATGTGACCCGTTCCGCCAATATCGAAGTTTATGTCATAATTGCTTTGGCTTATAGTCACATCTGCGACCATTGTACCGCCAAACTGTATATTAGAACCCGAAAAAGTCAAACCGTTTGCCGGAGAACATGCGCTAGTCGAACCGCTTGCTATCTTTACAAGCCCGGAATAGGCCGATACATCAGCCTCTAATCCACCATATTCATGCTTCAATGAACCCGTGGTGATATTGGTTGCACTATTGGCCCCCAATGTAGCTCTTGCCGTTGCCGCGTCAGTATCGTCTAAAACCGTTTTGGCAAACGTGGTGCATGTGACGGCACTTGTAGCGCCACTCGCTATTTGCACAAGGCCGGAATATGCGGAAACGTCAGCTTCAAGACCCCCGCGCTCATGGACAAGAGTTCCACTGTTGATGTCCGTAGCCGCATGATTATGGGAAGAGGCCGCAAAAGAGGCCGCATGGCTACCGTCCACCGTATCCGCATTCAGGTTTGTGACAACCGTGGTTGAAGCCGTTACCAAGTGCCCGTTACTGTCAACACTGAAGACTTCTGCTGAATCGCTATCGTTCACCTGTAACGGCTTGGTTGACCCGTCATTTGTGGACGCCTTAATAATGACCTGGCCCGTACCCCCAGTCTGGTCAAAGATCACGTCCCCGGTGCCGGTCTGAGTGAACGTGCAGGCATAATCCCCCAGGGTAAACGCAAGCGTCTCCGTCAGCGTCCCGCCTAGCTTGTAGTACCCGTTCTCAAGCGTGAGCCCGTTCGTGGCGTCAGGAAGGTATCGGATGTCGTCAAGTTTTATGGACATTATTGCATCTCGATGTATTTTTTTATCAGTTCTTTCATGTCGCCGTCTTGCCTGTGCCAAAAAGCCTGGGCATGAAGCATAGGGTCTTTTACCATCAATTCTTTTTGGGCTTGCCTGCGTTTTTGGCCGAAATACTCTTTCAGATATATCCGCTTAGCCTCTACTGGTAGCCTTTTATATCCTTCTGTCGCAAGCAAGACCGGGAGTTCTTTTTCAACTTCCTTTCCCATGAACATTGAAAGCATTCGGTCTGCTTTTGGTATGCCACTTTTGGGAATAATGTTGGTCCATTCAATTCCTACTTTGCCTATTTCCTGCTCAACTTCCGTCTTTGTCCTACGTGATAACCCGGTAAGCTGTCTGAAAGACCCGGACCCCATTTTGTAACTTCCTATTTCAACCGGCATTCCGCTTCTCATACGTTCTGATTTAACCGGAGATTGACTTTCGGGGACCATCTGCGAAACCCGAGGAAGATTGAGAAGTGTAGGGGCTAAAAGTGGGTTCTCCTTATAGTCTCTATAAATGTTTTCTTCCGGGTCAAAGGCACTATAGAAATCTTTCACGCTTCTTCCTGGAACAGTAAAAGAGGCCGCATATTGCCCAACATAACTTTTAACTTGCTTTTCAAAGCTATCTGCGGAAGAAGCCCTCAACCAGTCAAGCGCGACAAGGCCAGTTCCGGCTACACGATTTAAACCAACGAATGCTTGCGCGAAATCAGACGGCTTTAATCTTTCAGGATGCACAAATGCTTCGGCGAGGAACAGGTATGTTGAAAACGGGGCAAAGGCTCTCGTATCCCAAACGGTTGCTTCTCCGGTTTTGGGGTCGGTCCCTGTTTTGACTTCATACCATCTTTCGCCTGCGTAATCAGACTGCCTTAAGTGCATGGCGGAATCCAACATCAATGACCCTATGGTTGCCCTTGACGCTGCCTTGGCAAATTCTTCTGGTTCGCCATTGGCAAGCGCTTTTAACGTGCTAGGCTTTACTGCGTTCAAATATCCCAACGGAGAATGATCTTTTAAAAAAGGGATAGCGTTGGCAAAGTTAAATCTTGGAAAAGGGTTGATTGTCGTTAAAAGAGGGAACCTAGTCCACATTTTTACAAACTCTTGCGCGGCCTTTGATTTAGGGGATGCGGCAAACGTCATTTCAAGTGCGTAATTCGCTGATTCTGCAAAGTATTCTTCTGGAATTTGAGACGGCTCAACGGTTTCAAGTTTCTTTCCATCCCTTGAAAGCAACTGTCTCATTTTTGCTTCAAATCCAAGTCTCCTAAAATGCATTTCCTGGGTTCTGTTTAGTGTATTGACTATTTGGGAAACTTGAGATCCTAACGCTACTTCATGCACCGGCTGGCTAAAAAGTCTCGCCTTTGACAATGCTCCGTTATCAGCGTCAAGAACTTTCATTATCAGTTCACGTTTTTCTGGTTTAAGCTGGTTGATCGCCGATACCACAACATTCAGCCCTTCCCCCGCCTGCCTAAGTGTATCCCCTTCGCCCCCGACCGTCCCTCTAATGACGCCCTGCAAAGATTCATCAAGGGCAGAAAGCGACACTCTACCATTTTGCGACCAGATATTTCTCATGGTCGTAGCCACTTGCCCCACAAGCATCGACCGTCTAAAGTTTTCAAGGCTTGCGTAGCCATCCAGCACTCGGTCAACCATCGTAACAGGTTGAGATTTAAAAGCCTCATCCAGTATTTTCAATGCTTCGGGGGAATCAGATAGGGCCTCCATGATTTCTTTCTTCGCCCTGCTATGGTATGCCAGCACGCGCCCACTACCAGAAACGGTTTGCTCATACATTTTGGCAAACTGGACAGGGGTTATATCGTGCTTTTTTAGAATCTCAGGTATGAATTTTACCTCTATTTCTCCTAATGCTAGTTTCTCTCCTATCTGTTTAAATATTCTTTGAGATGTATCAAAGTCGCCCTTCAGTGCCGACACCGAAGCGGTTGTTATGTCGTCAACAATCCCCTCTTTGACTTTGGGTTTTGTGATCGACTTTAGCGGCCCTTCTGTTTCGAGTGGCGGTGGGACTGCGTTGTCTATGGCTTGGCGTATGGGTGATACTGCTTGTTTTGCTTCGGGGGGCAGTTTTATCCCGTCAAACCCTTCCATGTCTTTAATGAAAGACTTATAGTTCTTGAGGCCAATTTCTTCAGCCGCCTTCAAACCAGACTGGCCTTTCATCATAACGCTTTTGATTGTCCCGCCTGGTGGAATGAAGTAAACGGCCTCTTCCCCTAGCTTGCCAATAAACTCTGCCGCTTTCTTGGGTATTCCAGCACCAACAGCAGCCTCTTCTATAGGCTCTCCAACCATGCCTTTAGCCACGGCAGCAATGGGCGAAAAGATATATTGCAAGCCTCCAATGGCAAGCCTTAACGGAGTCCTACCCCAACCTGGATCGGTAAACGCCTTGCCCATTGTGTCAAGCCCTTCCTTGCGTTCTTCCTCATAAACCTCAACAGCACGGCGAAAAGGCTTGAAGGCTTGAGATCCAATATCGGCCAAGGTATCGTTAAGAGTCTTGAGGGTATGGCTCTTTTCGGCGTCTTCTAATTGCCTTAGCTCAAGCTCTTCTTCTGGTGTAAGAGACATTACCTACCCTTATTTCTGAGTTCATCCAAACGATTTGGGTTATATTCTGGCGCTCCGTTCCCTTCAAGGTCTTCCGGGTGAAATTTTCCAGTCAACGCCATCTGCGATAAAACTTCAAACAATGAGTCTTTAACCCGTTCTTTTTTGACAGCCGTTACAGCCGCAATAACCTTCTTGGCGTCTTCCGTTGAAAGTTCTCCTTCCAGGTCAACACCTACAGACTTTGCAATTATGCCTAATTCTGTCTTAGACTTTTCTTTCTGAGACTTGGGCGGTGTTTTAGTAAACCCACGTCGGTATCCTTCGGCAAGATACTTGTTCAATTCCTCTTCCGGCATATCCGGATTATACTGGTTTCTCCATTCCAGTTCGGCCTGTTCGTCTATGCCTTTGGGGATCTTGTCTCCAAATCCCTGCTTAACCATCGCGTTCTTCCAGGCCGCTATTGACTGAGGGTTGGCCGCATCACTGGGCATTTGTTTCATCAAATTTGCCAGCGCGGAAGATTTCGTTACTTCTTGGCTCAGTTTTTGCTGTCTGAGCTTTTGAATTTGTAATTCTTCTGGAGTCTTCGGCGTCCCTGGGGCTTGGGCTTCTTGTACTAATTCACCTTCCGTCCCTCTGCGAAACACAGAATGCCCAGGAGGTAACACCTTTTGAGTCCATCCCATTTTTTCAGCTTCATTCGCAGCATCAAGCTCACCCATTTTTTTCTTAAACGATTCCATACCGGAATCGGGCTTCGGAGCGCGAAGGTTCTCCGTTTGCGCCTTTACCAGGTCAGTATCGGCAAGCTCTTTGCCCATTTTGTTTTTAAACGTATACGCGGTAATGGCGTTCTTCAAAATCTCTTCCTTACCAAGCGTAGGGAACTTATCCGCAAGACCCTGGGCTATATTTTGCGGTTCCATTCCCTCCATGGCAAGTTTCCACGCTTCCATCTGCATATTTTCCATACGTGGCTTTTTGAACTGCTCCATAAGCCCCTGAAACACCTGATCCAGCATCTGCATCTGAGCCAGACGCGACGTATCCCCGCCCTGAAATCCTCTAGGCATTTGCTATTCTCCTAAGCCCAATCGGAATAATCCGCCGAACTTCCTGAACCGCTATACCCGCTTGACGAGCTTCCGCTTGTGTTGAACAGGTTGCTGAGCCAAGATCCCAACCCCGTGTCATTGACAGCCTGCCCGCCCATCTTGGCACCCATCATGGCCATAATCATATCTTGCAGGGTGCCGCCGCCACTACTTGAGGTCTGGGAACCGGCGCTTCCTCCGTATCGAAGGCTATTCATCTGTTGTGCCCACTGAGAAATCTTCTCAAAGAACGCCAACTCAGGGGCAACATCGATGAAGTATTTCATGTACTTGTCGTACTCGTCCTTGGCGAGGTCGCCTTTGGCACCATATTTGTCTTTATTCCAATCCATGACCGCGCCATACCCCCCGGCGAGGTTCTTACTCTCCCGGTCCATAGCGTCAAGCTGAGAGGCCGCCGCCGCCCTCTTGGGACGCGACACAAAGTCGTATTGATTGCCCATCAGGTTGACGCCCATGTCGGGCTTCTTTACGTCATACCGGATCTTCTTTGCGTCCCTGGCAAGGCGTTGCATGTCATTCTCGAACTGATCGGTTTTGACTCCACCCGTCCAAGTATAATCGCGGGTAATGTCGCCCATCTTGTCAAGATACTGCTCGGAGAACTCCTTCTGTTGCTTCTGTTGCGCCTCAAGCATCTCAAGGTAAGACATGGGGTCAATGGTTTCCCCGGTCTTCGGGTCTGTATATTCGTACCCCCAAAGCCAGTTATACCACGCCTTTAGAATGGCCTGTTCGTACCACTCCATCTCCCCCCAGTGTGCGGCTTCATAATCAACGGTCTGTTTGTTCGACCCCTCATCATCACCAAACAGCACAGGAAGGAGTCCACCAACTAATGATCCTATAGCGCCAATCCAAGCGGCCATTTGTCTATCCCTCCTAGCTCATCAAGGTTGAAAGCATTTGAGCTATAATTTGGTACATTTGCGTCTGGTCTTCACTGTAGCTTGTCGTCCCGCCCTCGCTGGTAGAAACCTTGCCCAAGTTCATAAGCTGCCCAAGCATGGTAGGCAACTGCGTTTTCAGCAACGCCGCTTGCATGGCCGTATCGTACTGTTTTTCCAGGGCAGTCCTTGCCAAGTTGGTTGACGTATCCGAAAGAGCGTCAGACATTACCGTGGAACTGAGAACCCCCTTGTTACCGTACTCCCCGAGAATATCCGGCAGCATTTCCGTAAGCATGTTGTTCATGCTTTGGTTATACATCCCGAACGCCTCGGAAGTGTACTTGTCGATATTCGGGATGTAATTCTCTATGGCCGGTTGCAAAAGAGGATAGAGCATTTCCATAAGTTGATCGGAATACCCACCCGACAACCCCGAATAAGAGGTTGACTTCGTGGTGCTTTTACTCCACGGATAGACATCCTCACCTTTGGGGAAATAGACCCCTGTACCACCAGTCCCTCCTGCGGCAGCTTTCTTGTTGTCCTGTGCAGTCAATCCCGCTTGCCAGTCATAGGAGTAACCACCGCTTCCGTTGGTGGAATTTGAGGTATATGGCCCAGTAGTTTGACCGTAGTAGTTTGTCGATGAACCGTAAGGATAATAAGCGTTCGCGGCCATGTTGTTCCCTCCATCAGGCTTTCATGATAAATGCGAGACTATAGTATGGTGGTGTGTAAGACTTTGATCCTGTTATTGTATGCGTATGCGCCCCTGTTGAATTGCTATGATACGTATATTGATATGAAGTTGACGTATCAGTAGAAGCTGTAACTTGGTGGTCATGGTCCCCGTCACTAACCGTCTCAATGTCCAGCGTCAAAGTATTTGCCCCTGCGCTTGCGGTTGTTCCGTCTGCCGAAAGAACTATGAAATAGTCCCGGAGATCCGGGGTCCCGTTTGAGCCATTGCAAAGATACCATCCATACGGAGGTGTTATGCTTTCGAACATGGCTATAATGCCTGTCTCAGGGGATAATGTCGCGGCTGCGCTTGTCCACGCACTCAGGTAGGCCCTCTTGATGGCCTGCGTGATAGTTTCACTGTCAAAGGTAGCATGGGCATGGCTACCTGCCGCCTCAGTCTCATAGACCGTATAGGTCGTTCCGGTGTTATAAAAGGCATTCAATTCGTCCGAATGCTTGTGGTTCGCAGCCGTGCTACAGGATATAGAGGTCGCCGCGCTTGCCACCGCCGTAGCCTTGGTAGACCCAGCCTTTAGAAACCGTTCGTCATCAAAGTCACGGGAAAGCCCTGTTGGGGCAGTATTCCCGGCAGTTAGAAAAACGCAGTCAGCCGGGAAGGTCAATTCCCCAGTAGCCGTCAGTTTGATAAACTTCAACGTCTGGTACGCCGGGGTATAGCTAAACGTAACCGTATGCGTATGTTCTCCGCTTGCGGAAAGAGCCGAACTTGCAGGATACGGCGCGCCATCCCCCGTGGTATAAGGGCAGTACCCGGCCCTGTATAGTGTCCCGGTATGACTTCCCGTCGAACTGGTTGACCCTGCCGTACAGGTCAAAGACCCCCCTGTTGCGCCTACAGCATAAGTGCTTCCGGCCCCGACAATATGATACCCGTTCGCGCTCGTAAACCATTCATACCCGGTAGGGAGGACCGTGTTATTGAACGGCATTATGATCCCGGCAGGAATGTATCCGGGCCGTCTCCACCGTCTCAGTCTTTGGTACTCACAATGCGATTGAGGCATCTTATCACCATGCCAACTGCGAGGTTGTGCCTGAAACGCTGTATTCGATAACCACGCTTCTAAGCCATGCGTCTTCGGCCATTGCGTCAGTCCCGCCGACATTACGGTACACGCAGAAGTCCACCATGCACCCTACCGCGCCGGTCCCTCCTATCGTAATCGCAGGTGTGGCCCCGCTTGTTTGTCCATCCCCGCCGTTATCAGCCGTAAGGGCATCACTTATGACTTGTCCTGTCCCCCATGCCGCGTCTATCGCGTCATCATTCCTGCAAAACTTGGCTTTCAACCCCCATTCTACCGTATCACCGGCAGTTGATCCAGTTGCGGAAGTCCAGTAAAATTTAGCTTTTATGGTTCCTAAATTCCAATCCTCCGACAGAACTGTGGAAAAACAAGCCAACTCCATTGTGGTTGAATCAAAGGCCAGATAGTCAAAGTTCACGTCATTCGTGGCTTTTTCCGTAGTTCCAGAGGCAGGGCCGTTTGTCGCATTGGGGATCATGCCCGCGGCAGGGACTTCAAAGGTTTGCCTGCGCCTGGTTCTCCACGCAGTATTCCCATTGTCCCAGAAGTGCATGTCCCTGGTGTCAACCGTGACCTTCATTTCGCCGTCTGTCGAACCTGATCCCAAAGCCGCGTCATTGGCGACAAGCGTGAACACAACACCCCCTGCTCCGTGCGTGTGGGATGTTGCCGATTTACCGTCAAGCTGAGTCTGAGCGTCAACAAAGTTGGCCTGGGCCTTTACCAACCCACCATAAACCGTATCGCCGCCTGCTGTCGTAGTGATAGTCGTGAAAGCCATTTAATCCACACCTCCAAGCGCCCCTTTTAATGCAGCTTTAAAATTTACTCCATATATCTCTACCGGGCCGTCACTCGCTATATTTGCCCATTCAGTCTGAATATTCATGAAGTTAAACCGCTTTTTAAATGTAAATGTGCTCGCTATATCGCTAGGGTAAATATCCCAATCTGCTATATAGATATACATATCAGCATCGTAAATATAGACATCATGGGACGACACATCTATGTCGGTAGTATAGAAGTATGAATCCTCATTATTCTTATATAATCTAAAATCGCAATCAACCCCGTTAGGTGCATCCATGCGGATATTGATTGCTTTGCAATGCTTGTAATTATGCGGCATACCAAAATTAGTGTATGCCGTCTTTAAGTTTGTATCGGAGGCATAACTAACCGCGTTGTCTTCATAGTTAATGTCTTCCGTCCGGCTTAGTTTGTACAGGTGCCCGTCAGCCCCGCCTATGAGCATAACGCCACCAGCCCAACAATAACTGGTAGCGGTGAAGGCAAACTTGTATTTACTCATGAGGTTGCCAGCATCGAGGTTAATGACATAAATCGAACTGCTGTAATTAGTCCCGTCATGAAGCGTCAGCCAAAGCTGGTTATCAATACCGTTGTATCCGGCATAGGCTAGAGAACTAGCGTATTTGCGGCAGACAGTCAGAAAATCGTTCGACAAGGGCGTAAACTTCTGAACGTCGCCATACATTTGCGTAGGGGTCAGCCCTAGCCATTGACCATGAGACAGAAAGGAAATCAGGTTCCCGGCCCCCTGGACAGTCCTGTATGCGATACCTCCCCATCCGTCTATCAACGGCTCCACCCTGAATGAAGCGTCTCCTGGAAAGTTGTCTATCCTGTACAGCCGGTTTTCCTTGATAACCACCATCGATTGATAGAAGTCCACACAACCGATAATCGCATATCCATCGCTCGGGTCAACATCCAGATAACTCCATGTAGTTTCGTCGTTCACATTGGAATAATATAGCCTGTACGGGTAGTCCGAACTCCCCCAAGCATAAAGCCTGGTCCCTCTTACGAGCCCACCCTTGGCCTTTGGCGCTCCGGCAACGTCAGCATATGCCGCACCCGTCCAGCCAATAATCTCCCCACCATCGAAGATCATGAGCTTGTCGTGGAACTCACAGAATGTGGGGGTTGCGGCGACGGCCCCTATTTCAGCAGGGTCGTTAGTCCCATCAAGCTCGTATACCTTCGCCGCTGTCGCAAGAATGTAGTGTCTAGCGTCCTTAGCGTAGTAGTAGCACGCCAGGACGTCAGCGCTGGAGGGTAGAGCCGTGTTGCTGATCTTCGTCGTTCCTTGTCGCTTTTTGGCCGTTACAATGGGATCTCCCGATACGTTCTTCTTCAACTGATAAAGCATGTTCTCGCACGAAGCGAGGTTATCCAACGCCATAAGGGTAGAGCCCACCTCTTCGGTGTACCCACCCTGAAAGTTTTCAATCTTTAGAAGCTGTTCCCGGTCGCCGTGCTTTGAAGAAAACTTTGGCATTTACAACTCCACGGCAGTATGAAAGTTCTTCCGCATTTCGATCAGGTTTCTCACCCGTTGGGTAAGGTTCTGAAACCATTTAAATTCATACGATGGGTCTTGCTCAAATTTATTCAGTAGCCTCGTATGCAAGGACTCGATTAGAACGCTGTCGAACAACCCGGCAAATGGCATGGTATTCGTCTTAGCTGTCAAGGCAGATTGCACCTGCCAATAGGGGATCTTGATGGTATACGCATCGTCGGGGGTGGGTAGAAAGTATACAGTTCCGGCCCCCGTAACGTAGAAGTGCGTCGGCTCCGCTTCCCCCGAGGTATGGGGGTTAAAGTCAAGCGAACTCTCTTCCGTCGTCAGGGCTATCCGGTTCCGGCTGTAGGTGTCCAGCACCCACCCGTAAGGCGCTGGGGTGTACATATCAGAGGCAAGATCGGTATAATATGCCGTCCCGTCAACGGTCGTTATCGTCCCGGTCGTCCTGCCAAGTTCGCTATTGTTCTCGGCGCACATGCCCAAGATCCAGGCAATATCAGCGTTCAACTGGCTCAGGCATTGTTCAAAGCTAGGAGTAGTCGAACTGTCAATTTGCTGGCCTAGCCTATATTCAAGAGCCGTTATGATAGTTGAAACCGTGCTCATTGCTGTACCGCCGCTTTAGGTGGCCTTACGTTCTCGCCCGTGAACCCCTCAGACCGCGTGATTTTGACCCGGTTCCGGCTGTTGATCCTCATGCGGATAAGGTTCCTCACCCGTTCGCTCAGGAAGTTCATCCAAGACTGTTCGAATTCCACATTATACTCATCCCTGTTCTGGATACGGATAGCCAAGTTTTCAATGAATATAGGGTCGAACAACCCATTGAAAGGCATGGTATCCGTAGTCGCAGCCAGGGTGGTCTGGATTTGCCAGTACGGTATCTTGATGGTGTACGCCTGGTCCGGGGTGGGCAAAAAGTATACACTATTGGCCCCGTCCACGTAGAACCGTTCCGGTTGCGCCTCATTGGCCGCACCCGGAGAGAATCCTATCTTGGCCTTGGCGGAGGTGAGGTGGATCTTAGTTCTTGTGGAAGCCGCCTCAATCCATCCGTATTCATCCGGGGCATACATGGTGGTAGCAAAGTCCGTATAACTGGCCGTACCATCCACCGTGGTAATAGACCCCTCAGTCTGCCCTATATCAGACCCTTCCTCCGCGCAGATAGCCAAGACCCACTTCACATCCTCGTTAAGCCACTGGATAACCTCAGTCGAAGATGGTTCGCTAGAGGCGTCCAGCGTAAGGGATACCCGGTATCCTACAGCCGTTACAATACTGGCAACTGTTGACATATCTTAGTCCCTTTGCAGAAAGCTGACGTTGGTTTCCTCTCCGAGCAACTTGCCCAGGACCATGAACTCACGCTTCTTGTCTTCCAGCCCGGACTTTTCCCGCTTGAGAACCGTATGGGGATTCACCCTTTTTTCCTTGACTTCCTTCCTCGATGGCATCAGTTCCCTGATTTCCTTCTTCAGGTCTTTGAAACGCTTCTGGTAAAAGTCGGGATCTTTGTTGAACTCCTTCTCAGCCGTTTCCTTCCATTCCCTGATACCCTCAAGCCGGGTCTTCTTTTTCTTGAAGTTGGCCTCATACATGGCCCTGTGGTCGGGCGGGACATGGTTATGCTCCAGAGCCTTCTCCATCTGTTTCACTTCCTCGGCCATGCGTTCAATCCGCTGTGGGTAGCAAAACGAGGGCTTGTTGGCTCCCTTGTCCAAAGGGCCGTAGAACGTACGGTAGTCCTTTTCAGGGGATTTCTTGATGATAACAGTAGGTGATTCAGCCATTTAAGTATCCTCTCTTTTCTTTGGTTTTCCCTTGTTAAAAGGTTGCGGAAGGGAGGAAGGGGAGGGACCTCCCTTTTCGGCCTCTCGGCCTATCCGCAAGCTAAAAGGTTCAACCATCCAATAATGCCTGTAAATTAGCCCTAGTTGTCGTCCCCGCGCCAAACAGCCCCGCCAGAATGGTTCTTGCCCTGGACCCTGTATTGAGATTGACCATGGCACAGGAAAGAACCTTGTCGCATTTACTAGCCTGGGTTCCGGTTAGCGCGTCGTATTCGGTCTGGTCTATAGCCTCAAACACTTCATCGCCTCTGAACACCCCGCTTGGTAAATGCACCCGGCACAGTTCAAAAACCTTGCTCCCATCGCACAGTGGACACGGGTTCTCTTCAACCATGCCGTTAGGGGTATCCTTGTAATAAACACCAGACCCGAAACACTTCTGACAAGTTTGGACTATGGTTACGCTCATGTTTACGCCGCCACCTCAACAGCGATACCCGTTGTGGCCGCAGTCGGAACAGCACCCTGGACGTACACATTAAGGCTTGCCCCTCCAAGGGCCGTAGTCTTTATGGCAGCCGGGTCAACAATCAGCACATCGCCGGTCGTCTGAGCCGCTCCGAAATCAACCGCATCACCAACTGCCGAAGTTGCCAGGACACAATTCCAGAACACGGGCCGGATAATGAGCAACCTGCGCTCAACATCGGTCGCATTGTGCCCATAGAAGAAGCACGCGTCCCCGTGAGCCGCCTTATGCTGAAAGAGGCAATCCACGAAAGCTCCATCACGACAGACTTTGCCGGTTACGGTTTCCCTGTCCAGCTTGACATTCGGCCTTTCCACGCCGGACGCCCCGCGCTCGTTCACAAGGTCGCCAAAAGTGCATCCATAAAACTGTGAACTGTCGCCGTTCATCAGCACTTCAGCCGTCTGGTCCGTGGTAAGCAGGGTGGATTTGTAAAACTCACAGTTGTTGTACCGGGTATACTCTCCAGCTTCCTCGACGCAGTGAAGGCACGTAGCCAGGGTGTTGCTGTTCTCGAACTTGATCCCGGTGAAGGTATTTCTGACGCCCGTGACCCTCAGCGTAGCCGTGTCATCAGCAGAGGTTGTCACGCCGAGAGATACCCTCGCGCCCGACCCGTACCCAAGGCCAGGAGGCGGGCCATTGCATCCGAAAACGTGAATGCGGTTTTTCGACCATGTAATCATAGCCGTTTCGACAACCGCAGAGTCACCGTCGATCAGGATGCAGTCGTTTGCGTTCGACGTGCAGGCGGTATAGGCCCTGCTCAACAGCTTGAAGGCGTGGGCCGTATCCTTTCCGCTGTTGTTATCATTGCCATTCCGGTAGTCCACAAAAAATACATTCCCGAAAGTAGGCGGTATTCCCCCACCGATAACAGGCATTCCAAATGAGCTTACTCCGTGCGGAAAATGCGTAAATCCCATGTTGTCTCCTTTTAGGAACACCGGGCATTTCTACCCGGTGCCGGGTGGATTTTCACCGCCCCTTACCCTAGCTAAATGGTTGGTATCATTCGCTTTTTCAGCTTACCGAGCAACCGACCACAAATCTCCAGTCCATCCACCCCCAACCACACCGGAAATACGAACGATACTTTCTCATCATCGTATCGAAATCTTCCGTGTTGCCGAACTCAAGCGGGGTGGCGTCGATCCACACAAGCCATTCCTTCATGCGGGCCGAATCGACCAGGAACCAGTCGTTCGTATCGTCGTCGTCAAGCATCGGAAGCTCAATGGATTTCCACTTGCCCCTCTGGAAGTTGGCATTGTTGTCGGCCACGTCCACCTTGCCCTGGCTGTTCATGACTTCCCAAACGGCCTCGGATAGGTTCGTCCCGTGGATGATGGTATCGAAGTTGGTATCGATCCGCTCCGAGATGTCGTTCCTGAAGCCCTTGGCCTGAATGCGAACGGCCTCAAGGTTCACGGCATCGAAGGACAGGGTTGACAGATTGTCGAACCCGTAGGTCGTGGACGTACCCGACTTCGTGGTGTGGGAATTGGAGCACAGGGCCACACCTTCCTCGTTCTCCATAAAGGTGAACGCGGAAGAATCGTGATACCAAAACGGCTCATGCGCGATCTTGTTCATCTTGCGCTTTGCCGCCTCGCCAAGGCCCTTCGCCCGGCTGTCGATCACATCGTACTGATCGGTATCGAGCAAAAGCCTCTGAACGATCATGCCCCCGGCGTACTCCTTGGGGGTGATCTTGGTCCAATACGAAGGAGACATTCCCTGATACTGCACAAGGCCCTGGAACTCTTCAGGGTCGGGAATTGCCCCTACTCCGTAATATTCGGACCATGCTTTACTGTCCTTGACAACCTTGAACAAGTTCTCCTTCACGGAAGGAAGGGCGTCGTACTGATCGTAAAACACCTTGTCCAGCCGCTTGTCCAAGAGCCTGATAAACTGCTTGTCGGTCAATGGGTTAGCCATTTGTCAAATACTCCTGTAAACCGATATCGGTTAGGTATGCTGATGGTATCCATTCCACAGAGAGAACACGGCAAATTCCTTGCCACTCTCTTCCAGGTTGATCGCGTGATAGTACGCGAAATAGTAGTTGGTCATGGTATAGTTGCCGTCGATGTAGTTGGCGGTCGCGCCGAAATAGATCGGGGCTACGCCGAGCACACCGGCAGACAGCACAAACTTGTCGCCAACCGCAATCCCGTACTTGAACGGAACCGTAACCACGTTCGCTCCGGTCCCGCAGTTCGTGACGATCCGGTACTGCCCACGGTTCGCCCCACTCCGACAATACGCCGTGGTATACGAATCCATGATGTCCGTAACCGCGTTGCTGGTGCTGGTGATGGTCGTTCCGCCGGAACTTGCGGTAGTTACAGTGACTTCCGTAAGAGCCGTTCCGAACGCCCCATTGAAGATCGGGCCTTTAACCAGGGTAATTCCGGGGATAATCAGCGTAACCTGAACCTCGGAAGGACCAGTCAACGCGACCACCGATTGAGTCGTGCTGTAGGTCGTGCTGTTCCCGAAGTACGTCGAATTATAGGTTCGGGACCCATCCACAACACCGGACACGATACCCATGATCTTGTAGGCGTCTTCCTGGGCCTCTCCAGCAACATCCGCAATCTGCACATGCCCACCCGTCCCGGCAGTAATCCCAGGCATACAAAGCTGGCCTTCATACATGGTTTCGGAGGTGTGCAACCCGGTACGAACGATAGGCGCGTGAGGGCCTACCAAACTCCCTGCATATTCAAAACCTGCCATTGTCTTATCTCCTATAAGTCGGCCACATTACACTTCTTGCAGCCGATTACTTGAAAGGGTTTATTTACTATTCAAACTCCCGCAAAAACCGCACCCGGTTCCTACGTTTGGTTGATAAATTATCCTTGATATTGTTACCGTGCCAGCGGTTGCAGCGTCTTCCGTTGTAAGGCTATCATCGTCAGATAGCGTCAACGTACATCGGCTTAAACCTCTGACCGCGACGGTATAGTCACCGTCGTTTGTCCCGCTATCCGTTGCAATACGGATAGCCATGCCGCCTCTGAGAAGATTTTCGCCGAACAAGCATTTAGAATCACTTAGGTACGCGGCATCATCGCCGGATTCCGCGGTGAACGAAATGGAGCCGGTTTCGTACATCTCTTCGACGTAAGTTGTTGGGGTGGGAGTCGCGTTCCCACCGTAGTTCCCTAATTTAGTCGGACCTAGCCCGGACCACGGCATGGCCTTCTTGACACACTCCATGCCGCAGTATTGGCATCTGTAGGTGTATTCTGTTAGTTCCGGCACTCGGTCCATAGGCTACTTTCCAAACACCTCTTCAAGTTCCTTGTTCCCCCACCCAAGGTAGTCCATGTACTTTCGGGCCTGTGGAGACAGGTCCTTAGGAATACTGGACTTCTTAGCCGTGGTCGTGACCTTGCCAGATACCGTACCAAGAGGCATCCCAGCGGGCTTGTTTCCCGCAAGAGGGTTGGCCGGTTGAGCGTTCCTTTTCAGGAAGTAGTTCATGGCCGCTTCCTTGGCGAGCAGGGCACCAGCCGCGTCGGGCGGGAGGTCCATCCTCATCCGTGGAGCCGCAGCCTGGATCTCTTTGGCGAGGTCTTGTTTGACCGCCGCAAGCTGAGGGTTATTCAGCACTTCCCCCGCCGCTGCTACCATAGCCTTCTGAAAAAACTGCATCTTTTCCTGGTTCTTCCGGGCTGAAAGATCTTCCCATTTGTGTTCCAGCCATCTGTCGGGGTCGTCATAGATGGTCGGCCCTGATGATGCCGCCGGCTGGTCTGCCGCTGGTCTTTGGGTCTTCTGGTCGATAAGCGTCCCGATAGCTTGAAGCATGTCCTTTTCGCGCCTGCCGGTCCATGATGCCATCCGCTGAAACAGCCGTTCTTCAAGTTGCTGAACGGGGTTCGGTTCCGGTTGCGCGGGCGGTTGAGCTTCGCCTTCGGGGGCCTGTGTTTCCTGTCCTTCGGCTTGTCCTTCCGGCTGGGCCGCTTCGCCAGGGGGTGTTTCCTGGGGCTGTGCGCCAGTGTCGGTTTCGTCTGCCATTTGTGCTTTCCTCCTGTTAGTTTGTGTGGTTGCAAAAAAAGGGCGACAATGTGATGGTGTGGCACCACACTGCCGCCCTTAATTTGCTCTTAAAACTTGCCAGTTGGCCGACCGGCAAGCTAAGATTACAGTTGTAAAACTACCTCTTCAGCTTCCTCGCCTGTTCTTCGTGAATTTCTCGTTTCGTCAATGCCTCTGCCCACATCGTCATCTGTTGCCGGGCTATCTTGACTTCAAGACATGCCTGCTTGATGTCCTCCTTGTTCTTGTCAAATCCCTTGTCAGCAAGGGCAAGAATCTGGCCTACCTTTGCCGTGATAAGGTCAACCGCTCCGCTTAGGATCGCCTTGCCTTCGCTTGTCTGAAAGACCTTTTTGAGCAATTCCCCCACGAAGATTTCCTTCATCGCAATCTCTTGAAGGGACTCAGGAAACCTTGTGATATACTCCTTGATGTCGAACCGTTGTTCCTCCGTCATACCGCCATCCCCCTTTGTGTCATGTTCATACGGTTAGCCTGTTCAGCCTGCCCCTGGGGAAGACCCGTCTGGTTCTGCGGCCCGCCTCCCGGCATACCACCAGGCTGTTGCCCTGCCCCGCCGGGCATCTGCCCCCCGGTAGCCAGTTGGTAGTAGGCGTTCAGTTTGGGGTCTTCCTCAAACATGAACTTCTTGAACGCCTTGAAATCCCCTCCCATGAGTTCGAGGACTTGCCCCATGATGTAGTTGACAACCATGGGCGTCTTGGGGTTCGGAAAGTTGACTACCCTTCCAAGCACCTGATCCCACATTCTGATCTTGACGGCCTTACTGTCTTCCGTCTCAAGGGCCTGCGATACGGGCTTGAACTTGTCTTCCCTGGCCGGGTTGTAAAACTGAGCGTACTCCCCGAGTATCCCTTCCAGCGTTTCGGGAAGCATGAAGTCATTACAAAGGCTTAAAAGCATATCGTAAAACTCCGTGAACCCTATGAACTCAAGGGCCATGCTCTTCATGCCGATTCGGATGTTGCTATGTTGATTGACGATTGACGACGTTGTGGCCGTCTCCCGGCGGTCAGGCTCTACACCCATCGTTACAGGGCTTGTAGCCATGGCGTAGTCCATACGGCTTGTCAGCATTTGGTTCTGGACGATGCTACCCTGGATGTTGTCGGCAATCTGGAGTTCCCTGAGATCTTGAGTAATATCCTCCATCATGATTACGGACTCTGGGGATACTCTAACTTTCTCAGGTAATCCACTGAATTTCCTACCAATAAACGCCGGGGTTGTAGCCAATTTAGTCCGATAGTTCATCAGGTTAAAGCCGTCGTTTATGGCTATCTGGAGTTCCCGGTTGACCTCTCCGTCACCGAATCCGTTGTCGTTCAAGGGGTCCACATAGCATAGGAACCGCACCATAGGCCGCTTGCTGTACGGACTCGGCTGAAACCGGATAAGGTGCTCAATGTTCGGGGTCGTTCCGGTCGTGACAGCCGTGGTGACGATACAGTCGTAATACACGGCTTCCTTCTTCGGGTTGCCGTCCGTGTCAATCCCTACCTCGTAATCGGTCGGCCTTCCCTTCTCGTCGGAAGACTTGACTAAAAGCGGCAGCTTGCCCCACCGTTCAAGTAGGTCAAAACGGGGGACCGTAGGCGCGGAGGTGTCCTCTTTTCCTTCCTTGTTGTATGTCTCATGGCCTCGTTCGTCCTCTGATTTCTTGCCTATGTCCCGAAGGATATGGAGGTTGAAATACCCCATCCTTGCCGCTTCGGCTTCCAGCTTGTCAAGGGGTACGCCTTCCTCCTTGAAAATGATGTATTCCTTATCCTTTAGAGTATAGGAGTATTCCGGACTCATAAAGACGTTCTGGATAGGGTACA
>Ga0074195_1000861_pt1 | contig 50746 bp, 45 predicted proteins | sample EPASupsiteHSE623_FD_64525 | JGI IMG/M metagenome (GOLD analysis project Ga0074195, IMG submission 64525) | Bioremediated contaminated groundwater from EPA Superfund site, New Mexico - Sample HSE6-23 | ecosystem: Environmental > Aquatic > Deep subsurface > Groundwater > Contaminated ...
AACTTAGGTAATACAGACATGGTCACTGTGATGTGGGCGAATGAAAAGTTCGATCCTGAAAGACCGGATACGATTTTTGTGGAGGTTTAATCAAATGAAAAAACTAAAAGTAATGACTGTTGTGGGCACAAGACCAGAAATCATTCGATTATCTGCTGTCATTCATAAACTGAATTCATCAGAAGCGATTGATCATGTTTTGGTCCACACAGGTCAAAACTATGATTATGAGCTTAATGAAGTATTTTTTAAAGACTTTAATCTAAAGAAACCAGATTACTTCTTAAATGCAGCTACTGGAACAGCAATCGAAACCATCGGTAATATCTTAATTAAGATTGATCCAATCCTAGATGAAGTTAAACCGGATGCATTTTTAGTATTAGGTGATACCAACAGTTGTTTAACCGCTATTGCAGCAAAACGTCGTCATATTCCGATATTTCATATGGAAGCGGGTAATAGATGTTTTGATCAAAGAGTTCCAGAAGAAACCAACAGAAAAATCGTAGACCATATCTCAGACATCAATCTACCATATAGTTCTATAGCAAGAGAATACTTACTAAAAGAAGGATTCCCTGCTGATAGAATTATTAAGACAGGTAGTCCAATGTATGAAGTGTTAATGAGTAAGAAAACTGAAATTGACAATTCTGATGTATTAAAAAGATTGGGACTAGAATCAGGTAAATACTTTTTAGTATCAGCACATAGAGAAGAAAATATTAACTCAGAAAACTTCTTTGATTTAGTTGATACCCTTAATACAATCGCTGAAGTTTATCAATTACCAATCATCGTTTCTACGCATCCGAGAACAAGAAAAATGATTGATGCAAAAGGGGTTAAATTTAATCCATTAATTCAAACATTAAAGCCGCTTGGTTTTATCGATTACAATAAACTTCAGATTGAATCCAAATGTGTACTCAGTGATTCAGGAACTATCAGCGAAGAGTCTTCCATATTGAAGTTTAAAGCACTAAATATAAGAGAAGCGCATGAACGACCAGAAGCAATGGAAGAAGCAGCCGTAATGATGGTGGGCTTAAAGAAAGAAAGAATTTTGCAAGCACTTAGTTTTGTTGATCATCAGAACAAAGACACCATTAGATATGTTGATGATTATATGATGCCTAATGTATCTGACAAAATCATAAGGATTATTATTTCAAACACAGATTATGTTAACCTTAAAGTTTGGATGACGAGACTATGAAAGTGTTACAAATTAACTCAGTTTATGCTTATGGCAGTACTGGCAGAATAGTGAGAGATATACATAATGAACTAAAAATTCAAGGTTTTAGTGGGAGTGTAATTTATGGACGAAACAAGATTAAGAATAACAACGATGAAAACATATACTATGTTAACGATTTATTTAGTTTAACTAGACACTTGGTGATTTCGAGATTTTTGGATTTACATGGCTTTGGATCAAATAACTCAACAATTAAAATTATTCACCTTATTAAAAATATCAGACCTGATATTATTCATCTTCATAATATTCATGGATATTATCTTAATGTTAACATCCTGTTTAAGTTTTTAGAGGAGAGTAAAATACCAGTTATTTGGACTCTACATGATTGCTGGAGCTATACGGGGCATTGCGCATATTATGATTTCATTGAATGCAGCAAATGGAAAACAGAATGTTCAAATTGTCCGTTATTGGAACAATATCCAAAGAGCTATAAGGATAATACATTCAATAACTATTACGAAAAAAAGAATGTATTTACAAAAATACAAAATATAACACTGGTAACACCTTCATACTGGCTTAAAAATGAATTGAAATCCTCATACCTTTCAAGACTAGAAACAGTTGTAATTCCTAATGGAATAGATACTAACCGGTTTACAATTAAAAATAGCGCTTTTAAGGAAAAATTTAAAGATAAATTTATCATTTTGGGTGTTGCAAGTGTTTGGGACAAAAGAAAAGGATTATCGTACTTCGTTGAATTATCTAACCTTCTAAATGACCAGGAATTAATTATAATAGTTGGCAAAGAGAATCACTTAGCGAAAAATATTAATAACATAATATGCATTGATCATACCAATAGTATTGATGAACTTGTAGATATTTATAATTCGGCAAATGTGTTCATTAACCCTACACTAGAGGACAATTTCCCTACGACAAACTTAGAAGCACAGTCATGTGGTATCCCGGTTATAACATTTAATACTGGAGGTAGCCCCGAGTCAATTAATAATAAGACGGGTATTATATGTTTTGAAAAGACTGCGAACAGTTTATATCGTGCTATTAAAAAAGTGAAAGAAACGGTATATAAAAGAGAAGAAATAAGAGCAAATATACTGAATTTATTTGGTAAAGAAAAAATGTATGAGAATTATCTTAATCTATACAAGAACAGGGCAGGAAAATTATGATGAGATATTTAATCGTTGGGCAATATGCAAGTAATAAGGGTGACAGAGCGATTGCAGAGTATATTGTTTTCAGTTTATTACAAGAAGGCGTTACAGACATCACATTATCAACTACTCAACCGAAGCTTTGGAAAAATATTTTTCCAAAGAATGTAAAAATTATTAGATCTGGAATACCATACTTTGGATTACTTAAAATAAAAATTATAAAAAAAGCCTATTACAAAGTAATTAAAGTAATAATTAGAAGGTTTTTTTATAAAAGTGTATTTAATGATAAAAATGGACTTACCCCGTTGCTAATTTCAAACAAATTGATACAATCTATAAAGTTAAGTGATCATGTAATTCTAACAGGTGGTCACCACATAACAACTTTACGTGAAAAAGATGCTATCTATGAAGTAACTTATGATGTTGCACTAATGCATCAACACGCAAAGAAATTCAGTATATGGTCTCAAACTATTGGACCACTCCAGTTTGAAAATATAATCGCAAAAGAATGGTTTAGAAAAGTGTTTGAAAGAGCTAATAGTATTTACTTAAGAGATAATAAGTCGTTTGATATTTTGAATCACCAATTTGGGAATCCTTTCGTGAACTTAAAAAGAACAGAAGACACTGTATTTGGGTTTTCTAAATTACTAGACGGTGAAGTTGAAAGAAGTAAAGAAGTAGCTGTATCTATATTCAACGGATTGCCTAAAGCATTCAATACCTTTCCAGTAATCGCAAAACTATTGGACTATATTGCTATTAAAGGATATAAAATAATATTTTTTAAAATGGAACATGGGGATACTGAAACTAGTCATATAGAGAGGATTATTTCGTTGATGGCTATTAAAACCGATTATGAAATATACCCTTTTGAAACTTCAACTATCACACACATGAATAGATTAAAGAAATGTAGTTTATCAATCGGCTACAAAACACATTCTGTAATAATGAGCCTAACTGCTAATGTACCGACTTTGGCAATTTCCTATCATCCAAAAACTGAGTACTTCATGTCATTATTTGGTCAAGACAAATCTTGTTTTGACGATGAAAACCTTAATATTGATAGGTTAACAGAAACTATCGATTACCTAATTAACAACGAGCTTCAAATAACTAATACACTGCAAACTAGATCATCACAAATATGTGAAATCGTCGATCATAGTTTTATTGATATGCTGAGGTCCTAGTAATGATAGGAAAAAGACAGTTCAATCACTCACTCTACATAATTATTCTAGCTCTAGTGTTGACATTACTTCCAATATACAAATCAATTACTTATAACATTTTAGGTATCAACATCTTAACACTTGTAATTATAGTTTTACTGCTCGTATATGCTTTTAATGTAATTACGCAAAAAAAGAGTTTAGTAATTGGAATTGAATTAGTTGCATTGATTATAACCATTACATTATATATAGTAAATGGTAGTAATCAAAAAATAGGATATCTAATATCATTCATATTGATATATTTATATTCAGTTAATCATAATAAAGACAAAAAGGATATATATTTATTAGGAAATGCAATATTGATGTCAATCCTTGTGTCTACACTCATAGTAATTTTAATACAGATTACAAACATAAATGTAATAAGAACAGCTGGAATAATTGATAGTTCAATTGTTATACCCGCAATAATTTTCCTGCTATATAATCCATTTGATTTACCCATTTTACAAAAATCATATGGAAAATATTTGCTATTATTTTCAATAATAATTAATTTAGTTTATGGAATGAGTAGAGCTAGAATAGCATTGGTGGGTATCATTTTAATTATATATATATATTATCTAGTAAGTAACAAAAAAATAAAAATAACTAAGAGAACCCTGATTAACGCTGTTGCTTTATCGATTGTAGTGATAATTACAACGATTTTAATTTATGACAGTATTCCAATATTGATTGAGAGATTATTTAAAACTGAGTCATTCTTTCAAGATGAGTATCGGAGATATGAATCGAACTATGCCATTCAAATGTTTCAACAAAACATCTTATTCGGAAATGGATTTATGTCTGTTGGCATTCCCGAAAGATTTACATTACTTTACGGTGTGACAGAGTTCGGAGACCACAATTTCTATACTTCAATACTATTCCGTGGAGGTCTATTATTAGGATTTACAATACTCTTGTTATTTATTAAGCTACAGTTTAAAGTATTCTATCAAAAAAATATAAGATTAAGGTATGCGATGATATCATTTTTGACAGCTATTTATATTTTATCAGTAACAAATGCGGGTTTTTATAATTATCTGATAGGTTCATGGTTTTTGATAATAAATGTTCTATCACTAAAGGAGTCGAATATATGAGTAGTCCAAAGATTCATTATTTTTTAAGGCCTGATTTATCAACATTACCTCCGATAATGACACAATTAACCACAATGAACAAGTTTAAATACGAAATAATATTCTATAGCTATGCATTGAAGAAAGAATTAATAGAATACTTAAATGAAATGGGTATTAAAGTCATTTTGAATAAAGAAAAAGAATATAGGGCTTCTAATATTTTACAAATGGTTTGGAAATCAAATAGTTTTATGAATTTTAGTAAAAAACATTTACGAGGAATTCCTTTGGATGATATAGTTTGGATTGGATCTGCTGATACAGCTATATGGATGGGGAAAAATGTAAGGAATAGGAAATTTATATATAATATATATGAGTTATATGACAGATTTCCACTCCATCTATTTATGTTTAAAAAATATGCTCAAAAAGCTACTCAAGTAGTAGTTTCTGAAAGAAATAGAGCATACATATTAAGATCGTGGTGGAAATTAGATAAAACACCAATAGTAATTCCTAATATCCCATATTATAAAGAAAGTAATGTAAAGTACGTGATACCTGAGGAAGTTCAAAGGTTAATTAATTTTGGGAAAAAATTATTTATTTATCAAGGATGGATTGGTAAAGATCGGGACATAACTAATTTTGCTAAAGCTTTGCAAATTATAGACAACGATGATTTTTATTTGGTACTAATGACACCTCCAAATACTGAGGAGATTGCTAAAATCAAAAATCTATACAGCAGAACAATATCCATTGGTTATGTTTCTCCACCTAATCACTTAGAAATTACTAGACTTGGGTATATTGGAATTGCGATGTATGATTACTCTTCATTAAATAATATTTTTTGTGCACCAAACAAGATATATGAATATTCAAAGTTTAAAGTGCCTATTATTACAAATGATTTACCAGGATTTATTGATACTGTAGGGAAATCGTGTGCTGGAGTATGTGTAAGTTTTGATAACGTTAGCAATGTAATTAACTCTATTAATGAAATACATAACAACCATATTGTTTATGCTAACAATTGTGAAAAATTGTATAATTCGGCGAATTTGTTAGGTATATTTGAAGAAATTTTAGAAAGTGTAGTTTAGAATATGAAGTCAAAAAGAATGCTTGTTAATCTAATATCATATTCATTTGGTCAACTTGCTATAAAGTTTATAGTTTTTCTGTTAGTACCTGTATACACAAGGTACTTAAGTAATACCGAATACGGTATGTATGATTTAATTAACACAATTATAATTTTGGCGTCCCCATTGCTATTCCAAAATATATGGGAGGCTATATTAAGGTTCGTTATAATAAGTAAAGATAGTGATCGACCTATAAAGTATATTTATGCAGCCATAAAATATTCTTTATTGGTGTCTATTCCTATTTTTGTAGTTTCATTTGTTACTTCTATAATACTGAGTAATTTTATTTATACAATGGTTGTTCTGTTAATTATTTTACAAAGCTTAGCCTCAATTTGGCTTTATTCTGCAAGAGCATTAGGGAAGAATAAGTTATTTATAATTGTGTCGAGTACATCCACATTAGTCATGGTTATAACCACAGTCCCTTTATTAGTTTTTACGAATATCAATATATATAGTATACTGATAGGCTTAGCGTTAACATCAATTGTACAAATATTACTTATTGAGATTAGGTTAAGATTTTTGAAGCAAGCTATTTTTTATCAAAAAAACTATATCGTATTAAAAGAAATGTTAATTTATTCAATACCTTTAATGCTAAATAGCATCGCTTGGTGGATGCAACAATCTATGAATAGATTTGTAATAATATGGAAATTAGGAATAGAGCAAAACGGAATATATGCTATAACTTTAAAATTTCTATTCTTTTTCACATTTTTCACATCGATTTTTTCCATGGCGTGGCAAGAAGAAGCCAATTATATTGTGAAAGAAAATAATGAGAAAATAGTAAAAGACTCGTATAAGCACGTTGTGTCTCTCTCTTTGGTAACAATTTCTATTATTTTACCATTAATTTTACTTGTATTTCCATGGGTAACTAATTATCAAACAGACTATAATTCGATAATAATTATTATGCCATTATTATTATTAAACAGTGCAATTGTTTTTATGGTGACGTATTGGGGCAATTATATAATGGCCAAATCGGATAGTAAATCTATCTTTGTTTCTACCATAATTGGAGCACTAAGTGGACTCATCCTTAGCTTTTTTTTCATTACATATATAGGACTTATCGGTATTGCAATAGCCAATATTATTGGCACAATCGTTACATATGTATTAAGAATTAAAACACTTAAAAAATACCGAATAAATATTAATCACTTGGACTACAAGATTATTCAATATTTAATATTGTTTTCTTTTGTATCATTTTTGAGTATTAGATTTATGAATAATACTATAACTTTATTGATTATATCTGCTTTTTGTGTGTTTGTCTTCTTATTTGATAATCGCGATTTTCTAAAAAACTTATATACTTCTTTATTGAAGGTGAAATCATGAAAAAAATAATGTTGGTTTTTGGCACTAGACCAGAAGCAATCAAAATGTGTCCTCTAGTTAATGAATTAAAAAGTAGAGAAAATTTAAAAACTGTTGTTTGCGTAACTGGACAACATAGACAAATGCTTGATCAAGTTCTAAATACATTTAGTGTTGTTCCTGATTATGACTTGTCTATCATGAAGGATAAACAAACATTATTCGATGTAACCACTAATATTTTAAATAAAATTAAAGAAGTATTGGAACTAGAAAAACCAGATGTGGTATTAGTACATGGTGATACAAGTACAACATTTGTAACGGCATTAGCTTGTTTCTATCTTCAAATACCAGTAGGTCATGTCGAAGCAGGTTTAAGAACACACAATATTTATTCTCCATTTCCTGAAGAATTCAATAGACAAGCTGTATCGATTATCTCTAAATTTAATTTTGCACCTACAGAAATGGCCAAACAAAATCTATTGAATGAAATGAGAAATCCTGAAGATATCTATGTCACTGGAAATACCGCAATCGATGCTTTAAAAACAACAGTTAGAAATCATTATACTCATCCAATGTTGGATTGGGCAAAAGGCTCTAGATTGATTATGATTACAGCTCACCGAAGAGAAAACCTTGGCGAACCTATGAAACATATGTTCAATGCGATAAAGAGAATTGTCAATGAACATAGTGATATTAAAGCAATCTATCCTATTCATATGAATCCTGTAGTTAGGGAAACAGCTAATAGCATTTTAGGTAGTAATGATCGAATAAAGATCATCGACCCACTAGAAGTAGTCGATTTCCACAACTTCCTAAATGCATCTTATCTAATTCTTACGGATAGTGGAGGTATTCAAGAAGAAGCACCATCCTTAGGAAAACCAGTCTTGGTTATGAGAGATACGACTGAAAGACCTGAAGGTATTACAGCTGGGACTTTAAAACTTGTAGGCACAAACGAAGAGACCATTTATAATGCATTTAATCAACTACTTACTGATCAACTTGAATATGAACGTATGTCAAAAGCAAGTAATCCATATGGCGATGGTTTAGCTAGTAAACGTATTGCTGATATCCTTGAAGAAAAACTATTATTTTAACTGTTAAGACGGAACTAGTATTAATATGGGAGAATGAACTAATGCTTGAGATAGACTATATCAAAAAGATACTAATTATATCTGGAAAACAAATTAACAAACGAGCAGTAAAAAAACCGACAAATTTTTTGTTAACGATTTATGGTAAAAAGTGTTATCACAGAAATAGAATATCGGTTTCAAACTTTACAACAAATCAGGTTAAAAATGATACTCGATATGTATATTCATACAACCAGTTAAGTAGAAGTGGAGTTCTTAAACCATATGATAATAATAAAGATAATAAATATATCATTATTGTTCTTGAGTCACCATCAAAAAATGAGTTTAATTATCATTTTGTCCCCAATGTTATTGCGAACGGCAAAACTGGACATCAAATAGAGATCTATCTTAATAAATTACTGGATAATATAATGAATTTAAAACATACAAAAACAGATGTAACTTTTAATATTAGATTAGTTAATAGTGTAAGAAATCAATGTGATTTACGTTCGGTATTTCAAACAACAAACAAAACGAATCCCCTTAAGAAACTCATCTGGTTTGAAATGTTTACTAATCAGGGTGAAAGATTATATCTTGAGAATGAAATTCATCACTTTAAACCTGTATTTATAATTAATGCTTGCACCCGACTCAATTTAGGTTCAACTAAAGGAACATTACAACAAACAGTTGGTACGGCCATTCAAAATTATAAGACGGCAAATTCGCTAACTTTCGATGAATACCGCGTATATCACCCATCTGTATGGGATTCAAAAAACATTTGGTCTCCTTTTAATAATTCTTCACCGGGGATTTATGAATGGTAATACGCACTAGAAACTTTAATCGTTAACATAACTCGATTTTATTTGTTTTTTTGAGAATAATCGCAACCATCTCTCCAGTAGGTTTAATCGAATATAAAGGTACTAATTATCATATATCTGTTGATATTGGACCGGTTGCGAAAAAATTGTATGAAACACTGGATGAAATAAAAACAAAATCCACCGCGACTCATCGCGAGTGGATTCATATTGTGAAATAAATATATTAGGCTATTAACAGGGTCGTTCCCGATTTCTTAAATGCCTCAATATAAGCTTCACTTGGCATCTTATCGGTAATAACATAATCAATATGTTCAAATTCACATGTCTTACATAAAAAGATCTTATCAAACTTCGTATGGTCTACCAACAATATATGAACCTTTGAATGGTTCATCATTTCTCTTTTAACTAAAGCTTGCTCCAAGGAGGCTTCAGTAATACCTGAGGCTAATGATATTCCTCCACATGAGAAGATAAAAGCGTTACAATTAAAGTTTTTAATATAGTTCACCGTATCTATTCCTAGAACAGAGTTCGTATTGTTATAAATAATACCACCAGGCAAATACACCCGCACATTTGGACTTTGTGTTAGAATGGCAGCGTTATTTAAACCATTGGTAATTACCGTTACATTCGGTAGGTTATCTAATAATGGTAATACATAACCGGCAGTTGAACTTGAATCCACAAAATAAGACTCATTTTTTGTTAACAGCGTCGCGCATTTCACTGCGATGCTGTTTTTTTCTTTGACTTGTGTTTGAACACGAACCAAAATGGATGACTCTCTAGAAGAAGATTCTATCAAAGAGGAATGACCGTGGGTTCGATGGATGATTCCTTGTCTTTCCATATCATTTAAATCTCTTCTTAAGGTAGATTCACTGATAAAGAGCTTGTTTTGTAAATTCTTGTTTGAAATGGTTTTTTCTTTCTTGATAATCTCAAAAATCTTTCGTTGACGTTCATTAAGTATCATAGATTCCTCCAAAAATGTGACTGAATATGACTGAATTTTACAATTATCGTGACTAATTGTCAAGATAACGTTCATTTGTTGACTTTAATCCGTCACATTTGTTATAGTTGGGATGAACCTAATGAAACCGTTTCCAGCGATAACAACGCGATTATATTTATATTTGTGAAGGATGAAACAATGATAAAAAAAATGACTTTAGCAGTACTGGGTTTTGGCCAACGTGGCGTCGTCTTCTCTAATGTTGCCAAATCGTACCCAGATGAGATTGAACTTGTGGCTGTTTGTGAGAAAAATACTCATAAGCATGCATGGATTAAAGCGAATTATCATTTGAATGAAAATCAAATCTACAGTGACTTTGACACATTCATGAATGCAGGTAAACTTGCAGATATTTTAGTGATTTCAACCATGGATCAAGATCATCACTTACACGCATTAAAAGCATTAGAAGTCGGTTATGACATATTGCTAGAAAAGCCGATTGCTTTAAGCAAGAAAGATATCTTTGAAATCAAGGATTTAGCCAATAAATTAAATCGTAAAATTGCAGTTGCCCACGTACTCCGATACACGCATTTTTACAATGAGATTAAAAAACTCATTGACCAAGGGGTACTAGGTAGTATTGCAACCCTCCACCAAACTGAGAATGTTGGTTATCTACATTACGCACACAGCTTTGTGAGGGGTAATTGGCACAATTCCATTACCTCTAGCCCGATGATTCTCGCCAAAAGTTGTCATGACATCGATATCATCAGATACCTAGTCGGTAAACGTGTGGAAAAAATCTCATCTTTTGGAAACCTTCATTACTTCAAAAAAGAAAACAGGCCAAAGAATGCAGCTAAAAACTGTATTGACTGTAAGGTGGATTGTCCATTTAATGCAATCCAGTTCTATGAAGAAAATCCAAGTTGGATGGCCTTCTTCAGTTTAGATACTGATGCCAAAAAGGTCTTATCTGATAGAAACTTAAATTACGGACGTTGTGTCTATGATATGGACAACAATGTGGTGGATCACCAAGTACTCAACATGCAATTCGAAGATGGGTCATCCGCATCCTTCACCATGACCGCTTTCTCCTATGAGACCCATCGACGAATTGAGATTAAAGGGACCAAAGCGGAACTTGTGGGCGACTTAGAAGATAACCTCATTACAGTGATGCCATTTGGAAAAACCCCATTTAAGATTGACATCAAAGCCCTCACCGATGATTTTAGTTATCACTCCGGTGGTGACAAAAATCTGCTCATCGATTTTGTCAGAGCTGTAAGAGACAATACATCATTCTTAACAGACATCAACTACGCTGTAGAAAGCCACTATTTAGCATTCGATGCGGAAACATCTAGACTCAATCAAGGGTTAGTCATAGATACATCCAAATCATGGAGCGATTATGAACGATAATCATCATTATCTCACAGTGGATTTAGGCGCGTCATCTGGACGCGTCATCATCACCACTGTGGGTAATTCAATCATTCAAAAAGAGGTTCACCGTTTCAAAAACCAACCGATTCAAGAAGCGGTTCTTTTAGTATGGCCATTTGAATACCTTTTACAAGAAATCTTGTTAGGCATTCAAAAAGCCTTTGAAATCGAACCCAACCTAGAATCGATTGGGATTGATACTTGGGGTGTCGATTATGGCTATATCGGTAAGGATGGATTATTGCTTAGAAACCCTGTGTGTTATCGTGACGAAAGAACCTTACAAGGACAATCGCTCACCAACGCCTTCTTTTCAAAAGAAGATTTATATGAACAAACAGGTATTCAACACTTAAGATTCAATACAATTTATCAACTCGCTTATGATTTAAAATACGAACAAAAACTACTAAAAAATGCACGTACCTGGTTAATGATGCCAGATCTCATCGCTTATTACCTCACAGGTAACCCACGAATAGAACTGACCAATTTATCCACAACCAGTTTTTATAACCCTAAGGAAAAAAACATCATTGATGCATTATATCGTATGGGGTTTAACAAAGATTTAATACCTCAAGAAATACAACCTGGTGAAGTCTATGGATATCTTAAAGAAGATATTGTCAATACGTATCATTTAAAAAATGTACCAGTAATTGCGGTGTGTACACACGATACCGCTTCGGCAATTCACAGTATCGATGTGAATCATGACGATGTATATATTTCATCTGGAACGTGGAGTTTGATAGGTAAATTATTAGAAAAACCCCTCATCAATTTAGAAACGTATCTCGCTTCTTATACCAATGAAGTCGGATTTAACCATCAAATCAGATTCTTAAAGAACATAGCAGGCTTTTGGGTAAAAAACAAAATCATAGAAGCCTTTAAACTGGATAAAATCGATTACCAATCACTAGATCAAGAAATTAATCAAAATCTAACCTTTAATTCAATCATCGACTTAGATGCCCCTGAATTTGAATTAGGCATCGATATCCTAGAAGAGATTAAACATTACTGTATCAAAACGAATCAATCCACCCCAAAAACCTTAGCAGAATACCTCGCGTTATTTAACTACAGTCTCGTCTGTAAGTATAAGCACCATTTAGAAACACTTGAGAGATTAACCCATATTAAAACAAAACAAATCATCATCATTGGCGGCGGTTCACAAAATGACCTCATCAATCAGATGACCGCCGACATCACTGGTTTAGTCGTCATCAAAGGTGATAAAGAAGCAACCTCGATTGGGAATGCTTTAGTACAACACCAATCAAAGTATCCAAATTTCAGTAAATCAGACTTAAGAAGTAAAAACCAACGCATGTTTAAACCGAAAAATGACTTATCCAAGGTATATCAAAAATATCAAACCATCCTAAAGGGGCGAATCATATGACACAAAATGAAAAATACAATATAGCGAAATCCATCTATCAAAAATATGGTGTTGATGTCGATCAAGCAATTCAAACACTCAAACAAACACCTATTTCTATACAGTGTTGGCAAGGGGATGATGTCAAAGGCTTTTATAGTAATGAAGCACTCTCTGGTGGTATTTCAGTAACCGGAAATTACCCATTCCGTGCAAGAACAATTGAAGAACTTCGAAGCGATTTAGAAGTTGTCTTTCAATTGGTTCCTTTCAAACATCGCGTGAATTTACATGCGATTTATCTCGATACTAAGGATAAGATCGAACTGGATGAAATCGAACCGAAACACTTTGAATCTTGGGTTATTTGGGCGAAAAAAGAGGGCATTGGATTGGACTTCAATCCAACCCTATTCTCACATCCAATGGCAGCTTCAGGATTTACGTTATCATCCAATGATGAACATATCAGAAGTTTTTGGGTAAGACACGTCAAACAATCCAGAAAAGTGGCTCAGTATTTTGGAGAAACCTTAGGGATTGAAACGGTATGTAATTTATGGATACCAGATGGTTATAAAGACACCCCATACAGCCGACTAGCACCAAGAATTCAACTTCAAAAATCGCTAAATGAAATTTATACATCCAAATTGAATCGTGTGGTAGACACCCTTGAATCGAAACTCTTTGGTATTGGGGCGGAATCATATACAACCGGTTCACACGAATTTTATATGGGGTATGCGATTAAACACAATCTCGGGTTATGTTTAGATTTGGGGCATTTCCATCCAACTGAACAAGTATCGGATAAACTCTCTGCCATGTCGTTATACGTGGATCACTTATTACTACATGTATCCAGACCAGTACGCTGGGATTCAGACCACGTGGTTACACTCAGCGATGATTTACTCAGTGTTACAGAAGCGTTGGTTCGAGATGATTTATTAAAGAAAACAGCGATTGGATTAGACTACTTTGACGCTTCAATTAATCGTATTGCAGCGTGGGTGATTGGTATCAGAAATACACAAAAAGCGTTGTTAAAAGCCCTATTAGAACCGAAAGAATTGATTGAGAAAATAGAAAAAGCACAAAACTATACCGCTAGATTGGCCTACCTAGAAGAGTTAAAAGCATTACCATTCGGGCTGGTTTATGACTACATTTGTGAAGTAGAACATAAACCCGTTGGCATCGATTTCTTAAAAAAAATAGAAGCTTATGAAGCCAACATGAAAGGCAAACGACCATGATAAAAAACATATTAGAATCGAGATTTATCCAAGAATTTTCCAACGTCATCGATAGAATGTACCTCTTAGGTTGGGACGAAAGAAACGCCGGGAATGTTTCATACATTCTCGATGAAGCCGAATTATCCGAGTACCTAGACTTATCTAAAATAGGGCGATTATACCCGCTTCAAATCAATGCGAAACCGTTGGCAGGTAAATACTTACTTGTCACAGGGTCAGGTAAGTATTTCAAAAATGTCAAAGAACAACCAGAAGCGAATGCTTGTATTGTAAAAGTCACACAAGCAGGTGACCATGTCGAAATTCTATGGGGATTAAAACCGACCGAAAGACCGACATCCGAATTATCGACACACCTAGCTTCACATATTTCTAGACTTGAAGTAGACCCAACCCATAGGGTCATCATCCACACACACGCGACATATCTAAATATGATGAGTGCAATCACTGAACTCGATGAAAAAACATTCACCAAAGCATTGTGGGGATTAAATACAGAAAACATCATCATCTTTCCAGAAGGCTTAGGCATCATTCCATGGGAAATTCCAGGGAACGGGATCATTGGAAAAAACACAGCAGAAAAATTTAAAACATTCAAAATAGTCTTATGGCCGCTCCATGGCGTAGTCGCATCCGGTGACACCCTAGATTCAACATTTGGTTTGGTTGAAACAGTAGAAAAAGCCGCCATGACCTATTTGGTGATTAAACCATTTAATAACCATAAACTCATACCAGATGCAGATTTAGTTAGACTTGCGAAAGCTTTTAATGTCAAACCGAACGAGGCATTCATCAAATGAAAAAAGTCATCGTTATTATGTTGATAGCACTCGTTATGTTATCCGGATGTAGGGAAAAAGAAAAACCCATCATCGATGATACTGGCGCAATAGAATTATTAGAAGATCCGACGTTCTCCACTGGATTTCAGTTGTTAGGTATCAGTCCTGTCGTCGATGGTAGAACCATTCAACGACATCTAGACTATAACGGAGAAGCACTGCCTTCAACCAGAAATGTATGGTATATGGCACAGTGGTGGACCCCACACGATGTTACTGACGCAACTTATGCTAAAGTGAGCGGCGTTCACACATACACCACTGAATCGAGAACCTTACATATAAATCCAAGTGATCACGGTTATTTGAGAATTGATCTAAAAGCATCCAAAGAGTATAGTGAACCAAGACAAAGTGGTCAACCTTGGACACACGCACTTATTGAACAAGATTTCAACGAGTCAGTGGGTATGCAAGCCTTATCTGCACTCATACTCAAACTTGAAGTCACTGTGAATTCGGTTGAAAACTTAACGGGGTCAGCTTATGATCCATCCAAGCACGCAGCACAACTCTTATGGTATTTAACGTTAAGAAATGTTGTTCCAGAAGATGCTGATCCAAACGAAGTAGGAACTCGAGGAGACTTCCTATGGTTTGGTATTCCGATTTATGATAATCGTTCCGATTTTATAGCACAGTCAGCCCATCTCGACCAAGGTGGTCCCGGTACAACCAATAAACTCATTTATTCAATGTCTTCAAGAAACTATTTTGATGAAAAGATTCAAATGGGTAAAACCTATCAAATAGAAATTGATGTCTTACCTTACTTACAAGAGGCATTCTTATACGCGATTCAAAACAATGCCCTGGTGAATGCACAATATGAAAACATGCAAATTGGGTATATGAACTTAGGTTGGGAACTCCCAGGAACATTTGATGTATCATCGACTTTTAGAAATATATCCATCAAAGCAGTTAAGAAGTAGGTGTGATATGAAAACAATCGAATTATTAACAGACACGCATTTTAAAACAGGCTTCCATGTGCTTGGAATCAATCCGACCATCAATCATCGAAAAATTTACAAATATTTAGATTACAACGGTGAAGCTTATCGAATCAATTGGCCTGTTTGGCAGATGGCTCAATGGTGGACACCATTTGATTTATCCGAATCTACATTCAAAAAATCAGAGGATCGTTTTATATATGACACCCCTTCTAGACACATTGAAGTGAATCCAAAAACGGGGTATCTCAAGATGGATTTATTTGGGTCTAAAGAGTATCCGCTTGGGCCAAGAAAAAGCGGTAGTGAGCCCTGGAGTCACTTACTCATAGAACAAGATTTCAACGAAAGTGTATCACTAGACTTCTTGAAATCACTCACTTTGAAATTGTCATTCCAGATTGAATCTGTTCAAGATGAAAACCAAGGGTTGTTTAATCCGAATTTACACGCAGCCCAATTCTTATGGTATTTCGTCATTCATGACACAGGCATTGAAGGTTCTAAAGGGTATGGAAATTTTAAAGAATTCTTCTGGTTTGGAATACCATTGTTTGATAGTCGATACCCATTCATCGAGGAATCGATGCATGTCGACCAAGGCGGCATAGGTACTACAGGCAGACTCATCTATTCAATGTCAAACAGAAACTACCTAAAAGAACCCATTCAATTTGGAAAACCATATGACATAGAAATTGACATTTTACCGTTTGTTTTAAAAGCAAAACAGTATGCATTAGATCATGGCTATTTAAAACGACACGATCAAGCAAACTATCAAATTGGGTATATGAATTTAGGATGGGAATTACCAGGTAGATATGACGTGAAATCGCATATTCAAGGGATTTCAGCATTGGCAGTTTTGAAATAAATCGATTCAACAACTGAAACAGTTGTAAAAAATATATGGAGGGAACCATGAAAAAATTAGTATCATTCGGTTTAATCGTTGTTTTAGCGTTTATGTTGATGGCAAAGCAAGCTAAAGCAGCCGTATTACCAGAAAATCCACCAGTCATTGGTGTGGAATCAACCACAACGGATTTCTATTCACATTGGCAACCAGGTAGTTTTGGTGCAACCCGTATTGGCGACCAAGGCGTCGCAATGGCATTAACATCTGGATTCGGTTTAAGAGCGGGATTTAGAACCCCATTTAATGCAACCGATTTTGAGATGCAACTGGATTTAACTTATATGGACCCAGGTACAGCTGCGATTACTTTCTTTGGACCACAAGGGTCATACATTAGCGGTAATGGTGCAGTACTTTCCATTGAATTCGTTAAACATACGACTGTTGCGAACAAATACTTAGTCGCTGTTCAAATTGGGTCTGGTACACACCACGTATCACTACCTGAATTCATATTAGTTGAACAAGGTGACTGGGAAGATTCGAACTGGAAAGGTTACCAATTGGTAGCACCAGAAGACGTGATTACAGTATCGATCAAAGAAGTTGGTACTAACGTGAACGTGACCATCAATGGTCAAGTCTTTGTGGTTGCTTCTTCCACTTTCTATTCAAACTTCGCTGATAAGACAAACTCATATTTCTTAGTTGGTGCTTTGAATATGGACGGATCTGTTCAAACGTTAGTTGCGAATTATGTTGTCGATGCAAGCAGAAGAGCTTATTATGCTGAAGATGGCGCATTCGATACATTCAAGACAAATTTAGTTGCTTTAGAAACCGCGTTACTTGAGGACTTATCAGTCATCACGAATGTTCAAGCAGCTCAAGCAATCAATGCTAACCTAGACATTGATACCTTAAAATCATATGATAAGAATTTTTTCAGATCAAGATTTGATGCGGCTCAAAGCACACTCTCTCAAGCCATTACTGAACTCGGTGGGGATATCGTTCTAGACGAACTAGAAGCATCCATTGTCAACCTTGAAGGTAAAGTCAACCTCATTTCAAACTACACAACAGCAAATCAAGCAATCGCACAACTAACGATTGCCCAAGATAAAGAAGTAGCCGTGGATGCTTCTGAATTCACCCCTGAACAAATAACAAGACTTGGTCAATTGTCAGACCGCATTGTAGCTGCTGACGCATTAATCATTTCCAAAGTACATGATTTAGTCTCCGCACAAATCGATGCATTTGAAGCAGCCGTATTGGATTTATCCAACATTTCAAAAGTCAATGCAGCACTAGATGCTAGAGCAGCTGTATCCAAAAATTTGATCGGTTTACTAGAAGAAGCAGACCAAACTGAGTTCAATAATGCTATTGATGCTGCTGAAACCACTTTGATGGCTGCAACTCAAACATTGGACGGTTGGATTGTTGGTGACAACACCTATGTCATTGAAAACAACAATACATTTGAAGCAACATTCTTAGGTTCTGGTTTAGGTGAAGGTGGGAACGGTCTATTCTATGAACTAGAACAACTCGATGTTAGAAACTTCAGAATGACTTTAGACATCTCTGCAATTACAGTTGAAGCAGGTGGTTGGATTAGCTTCGGTATTATGGAAAATCCAGAAATCTTCTCAACCGCAGATGATGCTTCAGTACAAAATAACAAAGGATTATTCTTCTTGATTATTCCAGATGGTGCAAATCAAGCCAGAGTTGAAATTTACATGTTAAGTTTATACTCAAACCGTTTCTTCGATGCGAAACGTACAGCAACACTTAATATCAATTTAAGCAATGAAATCGTTGTGGATTTCTCCACTGAAATGCGATCTGTATCCGGTGTTACCGATGAGTATCTAAGAATCTCTATTGGTGGGCAAGTTATGACAGGCGATACCATTACAACCAGATCACTTAAAACATCATTGGCTACAGGTAAGGGTTATCTATACTTAGCAGCCACCGGTGGCACTTATGCTTCAAAAAATACCATCAGCGTATCTTTCATCAATGGTAAAAATCCACTTTCCGATAGTTTAGTCGCAGACTATGCACCAGCACCTCATGTTTTAACCACTTCATTATCGTATGAACTTGAAACACTCATAGATAAAAACATCGAATTCTATAACAGAGATTTATCCTATGTGGTTAAAGTGAACGATGTCATCGTTGATGCTTCTAATTACACCTATGCCAATAACATTCTTAAACTTAAATCCAGTTTCTTAGAAACACTTGAAGCTGGTGAACACACTGTGAAAATTGAAACTGCTGGTGGAGTTGCAACCGTAGCGTTGACAGTGACCGCTGCACCACAAGCGCCACAAGCAGCCAACAATGTTGTTTGGATTTCAATTGGTATTGGTGGCGGGGTTATTGCTTTAGCTGCAGCCGCGTTCTTCGTCTTTAAGAAAAAAGGTATCTAAATGAACAAAAGAGTAAACTACAAGCACATCACAATGCTTTTATGCTTACTCTTTACCGGTTTAATTTTGAGTGCATGTCAACAAGAACAAGGCTATCAGTATGGTGAAAAACAAATGTTGGTAAAATTATGGGAAGACAAAACGATCTATAATGAGACGGTCGTTCTCGAAGATAATGGTTCAGAAATATCAGGCAAATTGGTATTTGCACCTACTGAAATCATTGCAGTTAGGGATTATACACTGGATAGAGTATACGATCCCTCTGAATATGAAATCAGAGGAAACATCATTATGAGAACAGATACATCCACGATGCCATATTTAACGACAGAACAATTGGCTGGAAAAAATTTGCCTGAAGCATATGCATTTAGCACGTATCAAGCAAAAGCCCCTGGCACACAAATCATCTTTACTGAAGGTATTGGGATCGTCATGCATCAAATCGCGGTTACATATAAACACGCATCTACATGGGCAGGGATTACACCTGCCCATCAAGTAGATGCATTGAAGCGATTTACTCAAAAAATTAGCGCAGGTGAAGCAGTAAACGTCGTACTTTATGGGGATTCTATATCCACAGGTGCAAACTCATCGGGTGTATTGGGCATCAAACCTTACCAAGACGATTTCGGCACAATGTTTACCAATTATTTATCAAGTAAATACCATACCACCGTAAATCTCATAAATACGTCCAAAGGTGGGATGTTATCTGCTTGGGGTAAAGACAATGTCGATGATTTAGTGAATGATTATGATCCGGATTTGGTCATCATTGGTTTTGGTATGAATGATGGTTCATTGGGTGTTTCTCCTTTAACTTATAAAGAGAATATTGAATTTATGATACGTTCCATTCAATCAAGAAACCCGGAAGCAGACATCATTGTCATGCATACCATATATGCGAATCCATTATCGATTCAAAATCAAGGGCAAGCGTCTTATTTACCAGAATTAACAGATTTACAATCTGCCTACGGGGTTGCATTACTTGACATGGGCAGCATCACTGAAGAATTATATAAAACCAAAAAGGGTGTGGATATTCTAGCGAATAACATCAACCACCCTAGTGACTTTTTAGTCAGAATCTATGCAGCAGGACTCATTCAGGTGTTGGAGGGATAACATGTTAACCTATAGCGCAGATTACAAGAGTTTAATAGAAGCTTCTTATGAAATGAAAGAAGAAGCGAGAAATGCCGCGCTATTTACCACAGGGAATGGGTATTTTGGTATTAGAGGATCATTCGAAGAATTCGGTTCTTTGAATGTTCAAGGCGCGTACATTCGTGGATTAATCGATGAAATCATCGAAATCCCTCAAATTTATATCGATAACGTATACATGCGCAAATATTATATAAACGAGTTGGAAGCGAAACAGTTTGAAACACAAGACTCGTGCATTAATTTTGCAGATATTTTACTCTTAAGATTTAAAATAGGTGATCACGTTTTCTACCCATGGGAAGGTAAAATCGAATCATGGGTCAGATACATCGATACAAAAGATGGGTCTTTGGTGAGGACATTGGTTTGGAATGACTTAGAAGGTCATTTAACCAAATTATCATTTAAGCGATTTGCTTCATTTAAAGACAACCATCACTATTTCATTCAGGCGACATTGGAAAAACTCAATCATGACTTAGATGTGGTGATTGACAGTGGTTTAGATACATTCATCAAAACCAACGGTCAAAAAAAATCCAAATTGAAATCATTTCATTATTACTTAGGACAATTTTTGTTCGGTGTTGGTGATAAATATCATTTTGAGACTACCATTTCGATACACAATGAGGTAGATAAAGTTTCATCTACTTGGCAATATGACAATGGGTGTCATTACGAAAGAATTTACCCCAAAGCAAATAGAACCATTCAAATTACAAAATCAATCGTTGTTCATATGACACAAGATGTAATCAATAAAGACATTCTAGCGAAAATCAACCAAGAAGCCATGTTGGCAGTGAAGAACGAAACGTATGAAAACCATTATAAGAAGCACTTGTCCGTTTATGAACAAGCATTCAATTTAATGAATGTCGAACTAGAACACCCATCCGATGATGCATTATTTAAGTATGCAAACTATCAAACCTTAATTTCACTCGACCGCTATGATCAAGTCCATAGCGTCAGTGCGAAAAACCTGACAGGGGAAAAATATAACCAATTTGTTTGGTGGGATGCAGAAATATTCCAGTTTCCTGTGTATTTAATGACACAACCTGAAGCCGCGAAGTCGATCCTAATGTACCGCTATAATCGTTTAGAAGAAGCGATTAAAAACGCTAAAAAAGAAGGCATCGATGGGGCACGATTTGCGTTTTGCTCGTCCGTTTTAGGCGATGAAAAGGTCTGGGCTTACGCCAGACACCCATTCATGCAAATCCACATCAATTCAGACATCGCCTACGCTATTTTATCCTATTATAGAGTGACAAAAGATTTAGATTTTATGGTGAATTATGGGGTAAAGATGCTTTTAGAAATATCCAAGTACTTTATCCAAAGAGTCCGTTATAATGAAGCTCTAGATCTCTATGATTTAAATAACGTCACCGGGACCGATGAACACCACCCATACATCAATAACAATGCCTACACCAACTTCATGGTTTCTTATGTGTTAACAGAAACAGTGGAATGGTTTAAAACAAGAGGATTAAAAGAAAAGTATGGCGTGACTAAATCACTACTTGAAAAAATCAAACATGTTGGTCACAAGATTAAAAAGAGTATTACCAAAGATGGCTATATCTCTCAATTTGATGGGTATTTCAATTTAAAAGAAACGTTAGAAGTCACTGGTAACGGGTCAGCGAAGAGTTTCCAAATGAAACAATCGGGCCTATACCACGAATCACAAATCATCAAACAACCCGATGTCATTATGTTATTTACCTATATTGACATTCCACTTGGTCCAGTTTCTTATGAACGCAATTGGCACTATTACGAGAAGATGTGTGAAGCTTCCTCTTCGCTCACTTATCCAGTTCACGCCATCGCGGCGATTGACCATCAAGAATATGACAAATTTTATGACTATTGGTATAAGAGCGTTGCGATCGATATCATAGATCATCACAAAGAAGCACATTTAGGCTTGCATGCTGCATGTATGGCAGGTGGTTGGTATGCTGTATTTAGGGGTTTGTTTGGCTTCAAACCAGCTTTAGACTACTTAGAACTTAATCCAACGTACTTTGAACGTTGGGGTAGCGTAAAAATGGCGTTTATGTATCAAGGTAAACACATTAAAGCAGAATTGACAAAGCAAAGTGTGACGATTATTTGTAAAGAAGCTCTCGTTTTGGTATATCAACAACAAATTTATGAACACAATAAAAAAACCATCATACCATTGTTAGGTATGAGAAAGGATCATTTATGAAAAAAGTTTTGACCCTATTGGCTATCATCCTATCGGTTATCATCGTTGCTGCCTGTAACGGTAATGGCGGTTTAGGTGAAATAAAAACCATCGTTATTGATGGTGGAGGTGATATTGGTAATTTTAACTCGACACCATTGATGACCCCTAGTGAAGCTAATCCATTCCCATATAACACACTAGAAGTATTAGCAAGAGAGTGGGAAAAGCTCAATCCGAAATATAAAATTGAAATCAATAAAACATCATCTAATGGCGATAGAGCCATTTTGGTCCCACAACTTAACAACAAAACCGCCCCAGATATTACTTATCAGAACGGGACTGTTGTCAATATGGACTTAGGAAAAGACTATTATGTCGTTTTAAATGAGTATTTGAATAAACCAAACAAGTATGTATCAGGCAATAAGGCATGGAAAGATTTATACATACCTGAAGAACTAGCACAAAATATGGCTTCAGATGGCAATTATTACACCATAACACTGGAAAAAGTACCTGTAGGTATCATGTACAATAAAGCAATACTTGCAGAAGCAGGTATCACAAAAATCCCATCAACCTATGCTGAATTTTTACAGGCATTGAGTGATATAAAGACAAAAACAACCAAAGAAGCTTATACAACAACTTACACTTGGTATGATATCGTCCTTGAATCCACAATGTTCTCTGACATTTTACCACTCGCCGATGTCTTAACTGTCAACGGGAAAGTCGATACAGAAGAATTTGTCAGAGCATATGAAAAAGGTATTTGGAATCCAACATTGAATGCCCTTGGATCAGGTGCTACGCTCGTAGATAACCGTTATTATGAGTATATTAAAGTAACTAAAATGAAAACAGAATTCTATCCACAAAATTGGCAAAGTTATGATGCGCATACCAATTTCGTCAATGGTAACCTCGCGATGGTTGAAGTAACCGGTAGAGAAATTCGTAAACTTTCCATCAACAAAAACATCAATTTTGAATGGGGCGTTATGCCGTATCCAGATTTGACGACAGCAACCACACCTTACGCTTATGCACCATCCATTCGTGGCGTAGCCGGGTTGGCGACACCATGGTTTATTACCAATGCTGCTGTAGAAAAAGGCACAGTAGAAGGTGCAGTTGACTTTTTAATGTTCCTAACAGCACCACAAAATAACAATCGTTTGATTGGTGACCTAAAAGGTGGCATTCCACTCAATCCCAATTCAGAAACAGCAATAGCCCCTTATTTGCAAGAATTATTGGAGATTTACACCCAAGATAAAGCAACCGTATCCACAGGCAATCGCGTTTATTGGGGATCAGTAAACTCATGGGCAATGTTAGGTTATGCCTATAATACAGCATTTATCAAGAGTTTACAGGACATCGATAATGGTGTCAAAACCGAAGAAGAGGTTGCCAAATCATTGGCACAAACCATACGTAATACGATACAAGCACTAAAGATTGAAAATCAATACGACGAGTCGAAATGGTGAAGATTATGAAGAAAAATCAGCAAAAAACAAAATTTCAATATAAAGCATTTATTTGGCTTTCACCGGCCATTTTGTTATTGCTGATTTTCTCATATTATCCACCGATTCGCACATTGATGTTTTCATTTACGGACGCTAATGGAGCAGGCATTGGAAAATTTGTGTTTTTAGATAATTTCATTGAGCTATTTTCATCTCAGGTTTTTTATAGAAGCTTAATCAACGTCATTATATTCATCGCGGTTGGCATGTTTGTCGGTAATATTGCAACCATCTTATTGGCTGAATTACTGTATAACTTGAAAAGTCGATTCGCCAGTGCATTTTATCGGTTTTTATTCATCATACCTGTCCTTGTGCCTGCTGTTGTCATCATTTTAATCTGGCAATACATCGTTTTTGCGGGTGGAGACTCAGGGATTGCAAATAGAATTATGGGATTTTTTGGCGGAGATAACCAAAATTGGTATTTTGATCCAAAACTTGCACCTGTGGCAATCTTATTAACAGCATTTCCGTGGGTAGCAGGGACTTCATTTTTGATATATTTAGCCGGCTTACAAAATATTTCAAGTGGAGTAATCGAAGCGTCCAAACTAGATGGTGCGAATATGATTCAAAGAATTATTCGAATTGATCTACCCTTACTCAAAGGACAAATCAAGTATTTTGTGGTTATGGGCATCATCGGTGGTTTACAAAATATCAACCTACAAGTATTGGTGACAGGCAGTGGACCCGGTACATCTAACGCCACCAACGTTCCTGCGTTCATGCTTTTCGAAGAAGCATTTACATATGACCGTTATGGCTATGCATCTGCGATTGGAATAGTCATATTTTTAATGACCCTTGCTTTTACTATTTTTAACATGAAAAAGCTGAAAGGAAATGACTGATATGAGATTACTCAAATTTTTACGTAAAAACTATGTTGAAGTCATCATTACAACGATAGTCATGGTGCTGCTATTGCTATCCTTTTATCCGTTATACATGTTGGTCATTAAAAGTTTTAAGACCATTTCAGACGACCAATCCAACCCTTTCGGTCTACCGGTTGTATGGAGTTTAGAAAACTATGAATATGCGTGGATTGTTATCAAGCCATACTTATTTAACTCACTGTTTGTAACGACAATCCAAACCCTCGGTATCGTTACAGTGGGGTCATTTACTGCCTTCGCTTTCGTCCGTTTTAATTTTCCATATAAAAACACAATTTTCTATATGATCATTGCATTACTCATGATGCCGGGTATCGTCACTTTGACAAGCCAATATGAACTCGTTAATAAATTAGGACTGGTAAATTCCCATTGGGGTGTTATCTTACCAGCGATTTCAGGGTCTATTCCATTCGCCACTTTTCTCTTAAGAACATCTTTTTCAGGGGTATCCACAGAGTTATTAGATGCCGCAACCATCGATGGGGCTACTGATTTTCAGGTGTATTACAATGTGATGTTACCAATTTCTAAACCCATCATTTGGACTTTAGTAATTACCTCTTTTATCGGGGGATGGAACGATTATTTATGGCCATCCTTGGTTTTATTAGATGAAAAACTCCACACCTTACCCATCGCCCTAGTCAATTTCACCACCTCTTATTACGGAATGACTGGGGGTTATGGGGCACCTTTCGCAGCTTATGTTATTAGTAGCTTACCGCTACTCATTGTGTTCTTAATGGCTTCAAAACAGTTTATTGCCGGTCTTACCAGTGGCAGTATCAAGATGTAAAGGAGAAACAAATGAAAAAGATTCTATTGGTTCTAAGTTTTTTAGGGATATTTTCTATACTTACCGCATGTGATAACAAAAAACCTACACCAGAAAGTAAAGTCATTGAACTTATTCAAGATAATCTATTCAAGAATGGTTTCGTCATCTCTCCCGCAGATAACGAACCTCAACCAGACAATAGATACCCACTTGATTACAACTTAACTTATGGCACACCCGATGGACAAATCGCTTGGTTATTGGGTCAAGCAGGTAATCGATTTGGACTAGCAGATGATTATGCATTGTTGGGAAAAGAAGTTGCATACTCAAACGGATATTATACGATTGAAGATACATCCAAACAATTGATTATCAATCCGGAAACGGGTGAAATCACGTTTGTCTTGAATACATCCAAAGAATATTTAAAGCCTCGTGAGGCGAAAGAAGCATGGCCACATTTACTCATTCAACAAGGGTTATCACAAAACATTTCGGTGAGTGATGTTGAAAGTATTGTTTTGAGTATGTCCATTCAACTCAATAGTCTCATCAATCATATGTCGAATGAAGAATACAATCCATTCTTACATACCGCTCAATTTTTGATGTATATCGTTGTTCGTAGCAATGCAGCAGCGGATGCGGGTGAATATATGTGGTTCGGAATTCCCTTTTTTGATGCGAGATACCCACTCATGCAAGAAAATGGGATGATTGATGCAGGGACCTCAGGCAATACTGGGAAATTCATTTATCAGATGCCACAAATTGATTTTATGCCAAATGGATTACAAGTCGGTGTCAACAACCAGATCAATGTGGATTTAATTCCTTATTTTGCCAGAGCATTAATGCTTGCAAAAGAAAAAGGCGCATTATTGAACACCACGGTTGATGATTTATATTTAACCAACATGAACATTGGCTATGAAATTCCGGGTACTTATGATGTGTCGATTACAATTCAAAATTTCTCATTGAAAGCGACTAAAAAATAAAATGATAAAGGGCATCATATTCGATTTAGACGGGGTCATCGTTTCCACCGATGACCTTCATTTTATGGCGTGGAAAAAAATAGCATCCCAAGAAGGTATTGTATTTGATCGAACCATCAATCACCAATTACGAGGTGTATCTCGAATGGAATCTCTAGAGATTATCCTATCGAAATCCAATAAAAAATATACAATGGATGAAAAATTAGCACTAGCAAAAATTAAGAATGATTACTATGTTAGATTACTGGATCAATTATCTCAAAAAGACATTCTTCCAGGCGTCACACATCTTTTGGACTGGTTAAAGCAAACCCAAATCAAAACAGCCATTGGATCATCAAGTAAAAATGCAAAAACGATACTGAGAAAAATCGGATTATATGAGATGTTTGATCATATCACCGATGGTAATGATATCTTACACAGCAAACCCAATCCAGAAGTGTTTTTAAAAGCCGCGCATGCGCTTGGTTTAGAGAATAGTCTTTGTGCTGTGGTGGAAGACGCTGAAGCGGGTATAGAGGCCGCTAAAGCAGCGGGTATGTATGCTTTCGGCATAGGACCAGCCAGTACCTATCATAAAACAGACTGTCCATTAACATTCATCGACGAAATTAAACAAACCCTAAAAATACAAATGTAGAAGATTGTCAGCAATTGATAATCTTTTTTGTTTCCTGGGTATATAATAACCTCAGGTGGTGATACTATGAAACTCATCGATTATCTTTTGGAAAGTGACGCATCCATTCAATCCCTCGCGTCTAAACATCTATTGAATAAAGTAATCAAAGTCAGAAACAGCGAAATCATTGAATCCTATCTAAATCACTTTGATCCTAAAACTCATAAGTTTGGTGAAGGTATATATTCACCTAAATGGATATCCACCTTCTATACCTTAAGAGACCTTACACAATTCAACATCGATGATCAGAACCCAATATTTCAAAAGTGTATCGATACACTAATCAGTCATCTGTGGAACAAAGACACCTTCATCGAAGACGATATCTGTGTCGTCGCGATGCTTATTAGCTTGTGTACGTATGCGAGAAGAGACACAGATATCATGGATTCGATGATGGATTATTTGATACAAACCCATCAAACAGAAGATGGTGGTTGGAACTGTGCTTGCACCAGGCATGATACCAAGAAGAGTTCTATCAATACCACTTTATCTGTATTAGAAGCTTTTAGAGATTATGAATACTATGGTTATACCAATAAGCTACAAATCATAAAACCATTGAACCAATCTGGTATTGAATATCTATTAAAGAAGAAACTCTACTTAAGAGAAACCACTCAAACACCGATATTCAAATACATCCAAGATATTCATTTCCCCATCCATTGGCAATACGATATTTATCGTGTATTAGACTATTTCGCATCCATCAAATACCCATATGACCCTAGGATGGAACAAGCTTTAAACATCTTCAAACAATCCTTTAAAAAGGGATTATTGCCTAGAGGAAAAACATTCACAGGAAAAACACACTTTAAATTAAAAACGGAGGATGTGGTTAAAATCAATACCATCCGAGGTTTAAGCGTATTAAAAGTGTATGATCAAAACATGTATCAAGCACTCATGCAAACAACTATCGACTAACTCATCCGCCTTGGATGAGTTTTTTATTAAGGTTTATATAAAAAACAATGAGTACACATGACTTTAAGATAAAAGTTTGCTCATAAAATGGGAAAATTATCTTTTTCATTGGACCTAATAGTGAAAAATAGCGCTTTATGGGCATTCAATCACTTGCGAAAGTATGCTTAACAATACCTTGTGATATAATATAAAAAACCAACCCATGACGAGGTATATCAAATGAATCATTTATTCAAAGAGATGTGTAAAAACGACGGACTCAGACAACGCTTTATGATTGCGATATCATCGGTTCAAGTCATATTTTCTATCATCGTAATGCTTATCCTCAATATTCAACCCATTTTGTGGGTGAATATTGGCGGATTGATTGCGTTGTTTTTCAGTTTTTATGTCATTAAGAAAAGAAGAACTTATTTATTGTATGCAGCATTTACCATATATGCTGCAGGATCGATTCTTTTAACCACGTTGTATCTAGAGGAAGGCTATGGTTTTGTTTATTACTTAATCATGATCATCCCTTTTGGGTTTGTGATACTGTATGACGTCATCACATTCAATAAAGTTGTCATCAGTACACTTTTAGGCACCACCATTACCATCATCAGTTATGCATTATATCAACTGTTATTAGATATAAACCAACCTGTTTCCATTGGGGTCACTTTTTCCAGGAAATTGTTCTATTCATCAATATTTTCTTGATCATGGTCATTCTGTTTGTTTTCTTCTTGATGTTCTCATTTCGATTGGAATGTGCTAAAGAACGAGAAAAACAAATGCGTGACCAATTAACCTATGAAGCCAATCACGATAAACTGACCGGTTTATACAACCGAAAGTTTATCGATGTGCTTTTAGATAAAATTCAAGTTTCATCCTTAGAAACGTATTTATTATTAGCCGACCTCAATGGATTCAAAAAGATTAACGATACCTATGGACACCAAGTGGGTGATCAAGTATTGATCGATGTAGCCCAAATCATTCAAAAACACCTACAATCCGATTGTTATGCGCTTAGGTGGGGTGGCGAAGAATTTATCATCGTATGTATGAATCAAACGATAGATTTTGTGAATGATTATGTTGTAAAGTTAAAAAAAGACATCGAAGCCATCCATTATGAATCATACCCACAATTAAACATCTCGATTGCAGTGGGGATATCGAAACATGACCCAAATAAAACCATCGATATCACCATCCAAATGGCAGATCAACGGATGTATGAGGATAAAACAAAGTATAAATCAACCCATAAGTAAAAACGATAAAAAGCTGTGATGGTCAGACATGAATCTGTATCATCACAGCTTTTCAATTAGCTTTTAGACATATTTTCCACAAATTTCTCGAACTGAGCATTTTATTCAAGCAATTTTAAATAAATCCGGAAAATTTTTCTATCAATGAAATCTTATTTGGGTCAGAATATTTTTTTGATAAGACAAATTCAAAAATGAGATTTTAAACACCTAAAATGCTAGAATTCTATCAAAAACTATGATCGATGTGAAAATATCTATATTCTTTTCCGAAAAATCTTTGAAATGTTATAATTAGATTAATGAACTATAATAACAACCATAAACGAGGTACACCATGAAAGAAACAGAAAAAAGGATTCTACAAGCCGCAACCAAACTATTTTCTGAACAAGGCTATGCGAATACATCCACGAAGAAAATAGCGGATGCTGCAGGGGTGAATGAACTCACCATATTCAGACAATTCAAAAGCAAAAGTAATCTCTTACAAGCCGTCATTCACCACCACGCATTTGAAGGGTATATCGTAGATAAAATCTCCAAAGAAGTGACGTATGATGTGAAAAAAGACATTGAAATATTTACCCACACCTATTACATGTTTTTAAAGAACAACATTAAGATGTATCTAATTCAGGTTAGAGAAACAGATGACACCTCGAAACGTTTTACCAATACCATCGAGTATACAGCCTTCATGAAAAAATACTTCCAACAGAAAAAAGAGGAAGGTACATTCATTGGGGATCCGAACTTAGTCGCCACATCGATTGTTTCGATGGTGATGGGGATATTTACACTTAAAGTATATGCCCCAGAAATATATCATGATACAGACTATCATGATTTGATGAATATCTTCATCGAGAATTTGATCAAATTATATACCAAATAATGAGGTTGCCAATGGGCAACTTTTATTTTTATTAATTTTGCATGAAAGCGCTTGATTTATCCTGACCTCATTTGTATAATGTAAGTAAGTGCTTACATGTATTATGAAGAAAGGAAGGTATGTAATGAAACAAAAACTGATCTCAACAGAAGCTTTTGTTGCGAAAATCCAGGATGGCGCAAGCATCATGGTAGGTGGGTTTATGAACATCGGAACACCAACAAGGATCATTGATGAAATCCTCAAATCCGATTTGAAAGACCTCACCATCATCTGTAACGATGCAGGGTTACCCGGCGTAGGCGTAGGTAAACTGATCGATGCAGGTAAAGTCAAAAAATTGATTGCATCTCACATCGGATTGAATCCGACAGCGGGTAAGAAGATGCAAGCCGGGGAAATGGAGGTTGAACTCATTCCTCAAGGTACCTTGGCAGAACGCATTCGTGCTGCAGGTGCAGGTTTAGGTGGTTTCTTAACCCCAACAGGTAGAGGTACGATTGTGGCTGAAGGCAAACAAATCATTCAGTACAATGGCGAAGACTACTTATTAGAAAGACCTTTAAAAGCGGATGTTGCGATATTACTCGGACATCAAGTCGATAAAAAAGGCAATGTGATTTACAACAAGACGATTCGCAATTTCAACCCAATCATGGCTACCGCAGCGACTTTGGTCGGCGTGGAAGCCAGAAGTGTGGTCGAAATTGGTTCATTGAATCCGGATGCGATTCATACCCCACACATTTTTGTGGATTATATTATGGGAGGCAATGACAAATGATGAATCCTAAAGAACTCATTGCACGACGTGTTGCGAAAGAATTGAATGATGGCGACGTTGTGAACTTAGGCATTGGTCTACCAACCATGGTAGCGAATTACGTACCAAAAGATAAAGACATCACATTCCAATCCGAAAATGGAATGTTGGGATTGGGTCCTGTGCCTGCACAAGGCCATGAAGACTTCGATTTAACCAATGCGGGGGGTTCACCTGTCACGATGACCAATGGGGGGGTCTTCTTTGACAGTGCAACATCGTTTGGTATCATTCGTGGTGGACATGTGGACGCTACAGTCTTAGGCTCTCTACAAGTCGATGAACAAGGCAGCATCGCAAACTGGATCATCCCTGGTAAAATGGTGCCAGGCATGGGCGGCGCGATGGATTTATTGGTAGGGGCTAAAAAAGTCATTGTTGCCATGCAACATACATCGGGAGACGCATTAAAGATTTTAAAGAGATGTACATTACCACTCACTGCATTTAGAGAAGTAAACATGATTGTCACAGAGTATGGCGTGATGGAAGTCACAGAACAAGGGCTTCTATTGAAAGAAATTGCTGAAGGTGTGACCGTCGAAGAGATTCAAAAAATCACTGAACCAACATTGATCATCAGTGAACATTTAAAAACTATGGAGATATAGGAGAAAGAAATGAAAAAGTTATTTGAAAAGTTAACTTCGGGTTCCGTTAAACTCGTTGAAAAGTTTTTACCAGATCCATTTATTTTCGCAATCGCATTGACTTTCGTTGTTGTCATCATCAGTTTCTTTGTTACAAAAACCACACCGGTTGGCCTCGTTCAAGCATGGTATGGTGGATTTTGGAGCTTATTAGCATTCGCAATGCAAATGGCATTGATTTTAGTTACAGGTACTATTCTTGCTACAGCACCAGCATTTAAAAAAGGCTTAGGCTATTTAGCAAGCATTCCTAAAAACAGATTCACAGCCATCATTATGGTTTCAGTTGTATCCTTAATTGCATCCTTCATTAACTGGGGATTCGGTTTAGTCATTGGTGCGATTTTCGCTAAAGAAGTGGCTAAGAGAGTGAAGAATATTGACTACCCTCTATTGGTCGCTACCGCTTATGCTGGTTTCGTTATTTGGCATGCGGGTATGTCTGGGTCCATCCCACTAGCACTTGCAACTGCGGGAGCAGCTTTAGGTACAGCTACGGGTGGTGCAGTCACTACACCAATCGCAACCTCAGCAACCATTTTCTCATTATTTAACTTAGTCATCGTTGGCGTCATCGTCGTGACTTTACCGTTCTTGCTTGCAGCGATGCATCCAAAAGGCGATAAGATCAAATCGGTTGATCCTAAACTTTTAGAAGATGATGCAGAACCAGCGAAAAAACCTAGAAATGAAATGACCCCAGCTGAAAAACTCGAAAACAGCTATGTCGTGAACTACTTATTAGCTGCGATGGGTTTTGCAGTCATCATCAAGTTCTTCATGGATTATGGTTTCAATCTAAACCTTAACATCGTTATATTCATTTTCTTATTTGCAGCCATTGCTTTACATGGTACACCAATCGCTGTCGTTAGAGCTGTCAACAGTGCAGCTAAATCGACCGGTGGTATCATCTTACAATTCCCATTCTATGCAGGTATCATGGGCTTAATGACCACAGCGGGTCCTACAGGCATCTCACTTGCCGGTGCGATTTCTGACTTCTTCGTCAATATTTCCAATGAAACCACATTCCCATTATTCTCATTCTTATCCGCAGGTATCGTCAACGTATTCGTACCTTCCGGTGGTGGTCAATGGGCAGTTCAAGGTCCGATCATGATGCCAGCCGGCGCGGCTTTAGGTGTAGATGCAGCGAAGACTGCGATGTCTATTGCTTGGGGTGACGCTTGGACCAACATGATTCAACCGTTCTGGGCATTACCAGTCTTAGGTATCGCTAAGCTTGGTGCGAAGAACATCATGGGTTATTGCTTAATCGTCTTATTATACACAGGTGTCATCATCGGACTAGGCTTACTCCTTTTATAGGATGATCACCATGTCTAAAGTATATATCGTCGCTGCCAAACGTACAGGCATCGGCACATTCTTGGGTTCACTCACGAATGTGTCCGCGGCTGAACTCGGTGCGGCAGTCGTAAAACAAATCGTCACCGATGTGCATTTTGAACCTGAACACATCGATGAAGTCATTTCTGGTAACGTATTACCCGCAGGTCAAGGTCAAGGCGTTGGAAGACAAGTGGTTATAAAAGCCGGTTTTCCAAACTCAGTTGTAGGCTATGGCGTATCGATGGTGTGCGGTTCCGGGATGAAAGCCATCATGGATGGTTATTTAAAGATTCAAGCGGGTTGGGCCAACGTGATTATCGCGGGTGGTACCGAATCGATGAGCCAAGCACCTTATTTAATTCCTTATAAAACAAGAATTGGTGCGAAGATGGCGAACTTCGAGGTGGTAGACCACATGATCTACGACGCCCTCATCGATGCCTACGATGGCATTCATATGGGCATCACCGCTGAAAACATTGTTTCTAAACATCAAATCTCTAGAGAAACACAAGACGAATTCGCTTTTGCTTCTCAACAAAAAGCCATTCAAGCGGTCGATTCCGGGCGTTTCAACGACGAAATCGTACCACTTGAAGTTAAAGTCGGTAAAGATGTGGTTGTTTTTGATAAAGATGAATACCCAAATCGTAAAACATCCTTAGAAAAGCTAGCTACATTAAAACCTGCTTTTAAGAAAGATGGCAGCGTCACTGCCGGAAACGCCTCTGGCATCAACGATGGTGCCGCTTATGTCATGTTGGCATCCGAAGCTGCGGTTAAACAATACAATCTCGTCCCGCTCGTTGAGATTGTCGGTGTAGACCAAGCAGCGATTGATCCAAAAGTCATGGGCTTAGGCCCCGTCAGTGCGATTAAAAACGTATTAAAGAGAACACATACCGATTTAAAGTCTGTAGACTTATTGGAACTCAATGAAGCCTTCGCTGCACAAAGCCTAGGTGTCATTAAAGAATTATCTGAAGATTTGAACATCGATTCTAAATGGTTCTTCGAAAGAACCAACGTCAATGGCGGGGCCATCGCTTTAGGTCACCCTGTTGGCGCGAGTGGTGCGAGAATTGTCGTTACCCTCATTCATGAAATGAAGAAAAGACAAAGCCAAACCGGCTTAGCTTCGCTTTGTATCGGTGGCGGTATGGGCACGGCTATTTTGGTTAAGCGTGTATAATCGGCTTTGATATAAACCCCCAAAGTTTAGAAAAGGATGGATTCCCTCAAAATCAAATCCATCCTTTTTCTTTTCAAAAGTTAGTGATAATAAACATCTTTGATATATTTGAGTATAATAAGAATAGACAAATTGTGGAGGCTATTATGAACTTATCCATGGCACCGGAATTGCTTGTGAGCATTTTGAATACGAAGTTACGTAACGATTATGCATCACTATATGACTTATGTGAGGACTTAGACATCCATATGGATGATTTAGAAGTGACACTAAAGCGTCACGGCTACCATTATGATGAAAACCAAAATCAAATCAAAAAATAATGTAACGTTCATAATCTATACGGATATATGAACGTTTTTATCATTATAGTTTTGGCATAACAAGTGCAAAACACTTATAAAAAATAAATCCATAATTAAGTGATTCCTAGGTTATAATTATAGTAAACAATCGATTGGAGTTTGCTTTATGAATTTAAATCAATTTCCGTTTCAAGGTACATTTAGAGATTATCAACAACGCGTGTTGGATCAAGCATCTAACTACTTAGATGATGGTAAAATCCACATCGTCGCGGCACCAGGGTCTGGCAAAACCATACTAGGGCTAGAACTAATCACGAGACTCAATCAGCCAACGCTGATTCTTTCACCATCGATTACCATCAAACACCAATGGATGGAACGGTTCGTCAAGAACTTCTTATCAGACCCAACCAAAGAATCCAGCTATGTATCCTCAGATGTCCTCCATCTTAAACCCATCACATCCATCACGTATCAAGCCTTACACGCAGCGATGAATCGAATGGTACTCGAAGAAAATGATGAAGTTGAATCTGCAACCGAACAAATCGATTTTTCTCAGTTTGACTTGATCAAACAATGCCAAACTTTTGGCATCAAAACGATTTGTTTAGACGAAGCACACCATTTAAGGAGTGAGTGGCATAAATCCCTCACGAATTTCATCAAGGCCTTAGGAAAGGATATTAAAATCATCGCTTTGACCGCGACACCACCCTACGATTCCAGCCCTTCCGAGTGGGACAAATACATTGAATTATGTGGTGATATCGATGAAGAGATTTTTATCCCTGAATTGGTGCATCAACACACACTCGCCCCACACCAAGACTACATCTATTTTAATTATCCAAGTGAAACAGAAACGAAACTTATTTTGGATTACCGTCAACACGCATTTCGTGTATATGAGGTACTCAAACAGGACCCCGAATATATCGAAGCTCTAAAATCCATCTATCAATCATATGAAAACGATATGGAACGCATCTTAGATAATCCCGATGTATTCATTTCTTTTCTCATGCTTTTAGCGGATTCAGGATCTATTGTCCCCACCAAACTGATTAAAAACATCATCAATCAAAAGCACTTACCTAAGATGACGATACCACGCCTTGAACAAGGGTTATCTTTCTTATTATCACACCAGGATTCAAATCCATCCGTTTTATATGTGAAGCAATACCTCACTAAACATAACCTCATTGAACGGCATCAACTGAGTCTTTATTACAATGCCAAAATCATTAAAACCATCATCGGATCCTCAGCCAAGCTCAATTCCATTCAAACCATCGTGAACGCTGAATATAACGTACTTGGCGACGCTTTACGTATGGTGATCTTAACTGACTTCATCAAAAAAGACCAATTGAACTTGATTCATACCAATGAACCATTAACCACCATCGGTACGACAACGATATTTGAGTCGGTGCGCAGGGCGTTACCAAAACACCCAAAAATAGCATTATTATCGGGTAGCCTCATCATTCTGCCTTTATCTATATTGTCTATAATTCAAAGCCACCCAGACTGGGTTTCACCTAGTTATTCAACCACACCAATCTCAACCGAATTCATGACGGTTTCATTCAGTGGTTCTAACAAGCACAAAGTCAAACTCATCACAGCCTTATTTGAACAGGGTGCGATTGAAATCATCATTGGAACCGCGTCTTTACTAGGAGAAGGCTGGGATTCACCAGCCGTCAATAGTTTGATTCTCGCATCTTATGTGGGGTCATTCATGTTATCCAATCAAATGCGCGGTAGAGCGATTCGAATAGACCAAAAGCAACCCAACAAAGTGTCCAATATATGGCACTTGGTATCAATTGAACCGGATGCCAATGAAAATGAGTTAGAAAGAACCAGTTTAGCTTCATACGATATTGGTATCCATAAAAATATCATCCATTCAGCCGATTATGATACGCTTAAAAAGCGGTTTGATTGTTTCATGGGTCCAGCGTATCATACCGATACCATCGAAAGCGGGATAGATAGAATTGACATCATCAAACCCCCATTTCATCCAAAGAAATTTGATCATATAAACCAACAAATGATCGAACTTTCTAAAGACCGTGAGCAGGTCAAAACGCGATGGCAAACCTCGATTGATCAGTACGATGATTATGGTGTATTTGAACGTGTTGAAGTGGAAAAACCCAAAGTGCCACGCAGTGCGTCCTTTTACCATTATGCGAGAGAGGTATTGATGATCATTCTTATGATTCTCATGAACACTCTGTTTCGAGTCAAGATTGAAACTGCCAACATACAGGTTTTATTCTATTACTTGTTATATCTAGTCATTCTGTCTGGATTAACCTATAGTACCTATGTATTATTCAAGTACTTATCGCCATTGAATTATCTGAAATGGATTGGGGTAGCGATCCTCAATACGTATAAAGATGAACAAATCATCGAATCCCGCACCTCAAAGGTACGTGTTCAATACGATGATTTCAAAATCCGCACCTTCATTGAGCTTTCAAACGCAAATGTCCATGACCAACATGTATTTACCAACGCGATGAAAGAGGTCTTATCACCGATTGAAAATCCACGATATCTGATTGTTCAAAAAGGGTGGTTTGGTTTGAATTATAAAATCAGTTTCAACGCACCATCGTTGATTTCTAATGTGGAGATTGGAAGAAACTTGGAACATCATTTATCCAAAGTATTAGACAAATATGTACTCATATACACCCGAAGTATTGAAGGCAGAAAACACTTATTAAAGGCGAAAGCGAAGTCATTCATCAATAAAAACGATAAAAAGATCCGAAAAGCCAGAGCAGTGAATAGATTTAGTAAATGAAAAGTGAGGGATTCCATATGGATTTATCGATAAAGTCTAATCAAAAGTTTATTCAGATGACGAAATGGATGATTGTGATGATGGTGCTCATCATCCCAATTCAAGTGGCGATATTCATCACTTCACCCATGCCTGAAAATGGTTTGGGTTTCATTACTTTGATGCATGATAACCGCATCATGGGTTTACTCCATATGGACTTATTATATATTGTTAATAATACGTTCCTAATCTTCTTTTATGTTGTCTTATACATGACCCTCAAAGATAAGTCTAATTCACTTCTAAATGTCGCACTCATTACGGGCTTGGTAGGTGCAATCCTGTACTATACCTCCAACCGAAGTGTCGAAATGTTATTATTAAGCGAGCGATTTTATCGAGCTGAAGATATTTCACTCCGTATGATCTATATTGGTATGGCCGATGGTTATTTGGATGTTTGGAAAGGCACAACCTTCAATACATATTATTTCTTAAGTGCGATTTCACTCATCTTATACAGTGTTGTGATGATAAAGTCATCCGTGTATAACAAAAAAACCGGAATCATTGGTTTGATTTCTGGCATGTTGATGGCAATACCTTCAGGTTTTGGCATGATTGGATTGGTAATGTCATTATTGTCACTCGTCCCATGGGTGATGTTCTGCGTACTGGTTGTCGTTCAACTTCATCAGTTTATGAAAAAATGTTAAGACGCGATATGTAGTCTCTTATTTAAATCAATGATGAACATGGATTAAAAGAATGTAATCAGAACAACGAAGATGGTTAAAGAATTTTGAACAATTCTTACATTCATGTAACAAATTACTTTTTAGGGTTAAAACCATAACAAATTATTGTATAATAATTAAGGTTGGGCAGTATCGGGGAAACTGCTCACTCACTGTTAAGGGGTTATGCGAAAGCATAATCCTTTATTGTTTTATTTCCATGTGAATTTTATAGGCACATTCTTCATAATTCATATTTTTTACAATGAAACCGTTTCGCAATGCTTTACAAATGAATGCGATAAGATATAATGGAAGTGTATTCGATATGTATAATAAACCAGATTGGTGGTTGAGTCTCTACCCTGTGACCGTATAATCGCAGGACTACATATGAACTTGTTTTTTAAAGTGCATATATATGGAATGACTACCACAAGATTTTTTTATTTTGTGGTTTTTATTTTATGTATCTGAGTACAAAAAGAAAAAGGAGAAAAGGAAAAAAGTATGAAGAAGATTTTTCTAGTTTTATTCGCCGCTCTATCGCTTTTTGTAGTAGCTGCCTGCAGCGCACCTTCAAAGGACATCACATCTTTGAAGATTACCTTCGTCCCTTCAAGAGACCCGGCTCAAGTATTACAATATGTTGAACCACTTGAAGCGTTATTGAAGGCTAAATTGATTGAAAAAGGATACACCAAACTTGAAACTGTCACAGTTGAAGTATCTGCAACCTATGAAGCTGCTGGTGAAGCACTGGATGCAGGTACAACCGACGTCGCTTTCTTACCTGGTGGTACTTATGCACTTTATTCAGGTGATGGTAACATCGAAGTTATCCTCGCCGCAACCCGCGCCGCTTTAAGCAAAGATTCCGCGAACGCTAAAGACTGGAATGATGGCCAACCTACCACGGGTTTAACCACTCAAGCTACTTACTACCGTTCATTGGTCATCGCTGGTCCATCTGCTAAAGGTAGAGAACTTGCGAATAAAGTCAATGCAGGTCAAGCACTTACATGGGAAGACTTAAACAGCGCTAAATGGGGTATCCAAGGGGCTACTTCATCTGCAGGTACTGTTTACCCATCCGTATGGCTCAAACAAAACTTCAACAAACTAGTCACCAATTTAAGCAATGCTGCACCTACTGGTGGGTATGGTAACTCTATGGCTGGTTTGGCAGCAGGCACTTATGATGTGGTTTCCATTTATGCAGACGCTCGTAGAGATTATGCTGACGAATGGATTGCAGCAGTCAATGACTCTGGTTATGGCAGAAGCTTATCGATTTGGGAAGAAACCGATGTTATCATCGTTACCCCTGGTATTTTCAACGACACCATCTCTATTTCTAAAAAGACTGTAGACGCTACCTTGAAGAAAGCTTTACAAGAAGCATTCATCGAATTGGTTGGAACTACTGAAGGTCTAGCTGTATTCGCAGTATATAGCCACACAGGTTATGCGGTTGCTACAGACGAAGACTATGAAGCAGCAAGAATTGCACAACAAATCGTTTCAGGTAGTTAATTTCAAACACAAAATCGAATGGAAGGCTAGGCATGTCCTAGCCTTCTATTTACCTAATGAGGTGTTTTATGATTGTATTCAAAAATGTAGGAAAAACGTATCCGAATGGAACAGTGGCATTAAAGAATGTCAACCTTACCATCGAACAAGGCGAATTTGTCGCCATCATTGGGTTAAGTGGTGCTGGGAAATCTACCTTAATCCGACTAATCAATAAAATGATTTCACCCACTGCGGGTGTCTTAACTGTCAATGGTATCAAAGTGGATGAAAGCTTATATGGTAAAAAATTAAGAAAATTCAGACGAAAAATCGGGATGGTTTTCCAGTCCTTTAATTTGGTTGGAAGAACATCTGTTATCAATAATGTTTTAGCCGCGAAAATTGCCGATAAAGGGTTTATAGAATCCCTCTTGGGTTATTACTCAAGAAACGATAAACTTGACGCTTTAGCGGCGTTAAACAAAGTCGGTATTTTGGACAAAGCCTATGTTCGAGCTGACCAACTGTCTGGTGGGCAGATGCAACGTGTGGCTTTATCCAGAACACTCGCTCAAAACCCATCGGTCATCTTGGCAGATGAACCGGTTGCCTCACTAGACCCAGTCACTGCAGATATGATTATGAAAGATTTTAAGAAGATCAACGAGCAGTTTAAGATTACCATCATCGCCAACATGCACCATGTCGATGTCGCTCTTAAGTTCGTCAATCGTGTCATCGGCATTCGTGCCGGTGAAGTGGTGTATGATGGGCCATCAAGTGAAGTCACTGAAGACATCCTTAAAGTCATTTATAACCGTGAACTCACCGAAGATGACATCATGTTTAAGAAGGTTTAGTTTATGAAACCACAGGACACCCTTTGGAAAAAGCTGGGCAGATTTTGGGACAACACATTTAAACCTTATTACAGTAAATCTGCACGCACTTACAAATTTGATACGGCGGAAGTGGCATCCCCATACCCACTAACGTTGTATATTCTATTATTACTGCTCGCAGTCAGTATTTATGCGATGTATATCACCAATATTGACATTTTGTTATTTTTTAGAAATCTTCCGAATGTGATGGTCATCATCAATGGATTGATTAACCCAAACTGGGATTATTTTGATCAAATTTTAAATCCAATCTTAGAAACCATCCAAATTTCGATTGCTGGGACCATTGTAGGTTCATTAGCAGCCATCCCATTTGCTGTATTATCGGCTTCGAATCTCGTTAAAAACAGATGGATCTATGGGTTAGTCAGATTTTTCATGAGTATCATTAGAACCATTCCTGTCACTGTATATGCTGCACTATTATTATTCATTGTCGGTATGGGTTTCGCTTCTGGTTTTTTTGCCATCACGATTTTTACTTTCAGTATCGTGGGTAAAATGTTGTATGAAGCCATTGAAACCATTGATTTAGGCCCAGTTGAAGCCATTGAATCCTCGGGTGCAACCCAGTTTCAAGCGTTTCGAACCGCTGTCATCCCACAAATTCTTGGCAATTATTTTTCCATTGTTTTATACAATCTAGAAATCAATGTACGTAGTGCTTCTATCCTAGGGTTCGTCGGTGCAGGTGGTATTGGTTTAATCTTGCAAAACCGCATCTCTTGGCGAAGATATGACGATGTGGGCTTGATCCTGATTGTCATATTCGCGGTTGTATTCATCATAGAATCTCTCTCAAGACTCATTAGAAAGAGGTTGAATTGATATGCAGTATGATAAAAGATACAGCCATGAAGTGTGGCTAAAATATCAAAAAAGACCAAAAACATTATGGATTAAACTACTTGCATTCGTCATATTTTGTCTATTAGCGTATTGGAGTATGTACCGCATTCCAACGGCCATTGATGACTCATTGGATGGTATGAATGTGGTTAAAAGCGTACTTTATGGGTTAATGAATCCATCTTGGGGAAAAATCCTAACCTTTGAAAATTATGGGGCACCTTATCTAATGTTAGAAACTGTGATGATCGCTTTCTTAGGGACATTCATCGGTACCATCTATGCCCTACCTTTATCCGTATTGGGTGCGCGAAACATCACCAATCGTTATATGGCATTTTTTATGAACATAGTAGTTGTTTTAATCAGAACACTACCATTCTTCGTCATTGGGTTAATTTTCATTCGTGTGGTGGGTCCAGGGACATTCGCTGGGGTATTATCCATAGGTTTTACCTCCACCGGTATGATTACCAAATTATACACAGAGTCGATTGAAGACATCGACCGCGGAATTTTGGAATCGCTCGACTCCAGTGGGGCCTCACAACTACAAAAACTCAGAGCTGGTATCATACCTCAACTATTCGCGAACTTTTCATCCCATTCATTATATCGTTTTGATATCAACGTTAGAAACGCCATCATCTTAGGATTGATCAGTGGTGGGTTGGGCTTTGAACTCAACGCCGCAATCGGTAACTTTAGATATAAGGACGCAGCAGCGTATTTATGGATCATCATCGTTGTGGTGTTGATTGTTGAGTTTAGTTCGTCAGCATTACGTAAACGTTTGGTTTACGGCAAAAGGGGTTAATCGTAAGTAAAAAGTCACTTCGCAGTGACTTTTTTTACATTAAAATTAGGCAATTCATCGATGATTAAGTTGGGGTGCTTTTCCAAATAGTTTGAGATTAAATCAAAATAGGTTATCGGATAACGTTTCAATACTTTCGCATCCTTCACCATCGGAAATCCGCCTGCCCCAGTGGCACGATAAGAGTTTAATACCAAAGTAAATGTATCATCATCCAAAACAGGTTTTGAATGGTAAAACAATTGAGTCAAACAAGTATGATTTTCATCCACAGTATATTCATAGTCAATGCCATCATAAACATCATAATTATAGTGTTCTACTTTAGGGTGAATAAAACGTGGATTCACGATGATTTGATTGTCCTTTAGTCTAAAATAGTCCCCATTTTGTTGGACCATTGCTCTCAGTGTTTTACCTGTTATTTCTAATAACACCATATCATTTTCATATGGAAAAGTGGTTGCGACATCACGCAACGTTACCAATGGTTTGAATCCATGGGTTTCATTAGGCAACGAAGCGATGCTGATTTGTGCCCCAGTTAAGTCTTGCTGTACCGTATTGATGAATCTAAAGAGCGGGTGTTTACGGACACGGCAAGCTAAGGGGTCCTGAATGGTTAATTTGGTGATGACAAACCCCACAGGTTGATTTAAATAATGGTTGGTTTGATCAACCAAATTACCTAACTGAGCTTCGATTTGACTGTCAGGTGGATAATCCTTTAAAGGTATCAATGTTACGTCATTTTCGATCAATTGATGGTCTTCAAACGTTAGTGTTACTAAACCCACTTGAACAGCATTATGAGCCGTTTGAATGGTGGTTTTTAACCCCTGTTTATAGGTTTGTGGGACGTGTTGATGACCAGTTAATAAGACATCGATGTCGGATTGAAATAGGGCATATCCACGATTTTCAATGGTCTTATTGGGGTAATCCAAACCCGTGTTCAAATTGGCTTCATAACCCCCATGATACATCACTACTACTAAATCACTTTTTGATTTTAAATTGTGATCTAAAATTAAATCATCTAGGGTTGCTTTCGCATTCAAGAAATTTAAGCCTTCAATATGGCCGGGCTTTTCCCATACAGGAATAAACTCTGTGGTAAGTCCAATCAAGGCGATTTTTATACCATCTATGTTGTGAATAACATAAGGCTCATATAACGGATAATCTCCTTTCATGATGTTCGCACATAGGATTTTACCCTTAAAGTCTTGTCTAAATTGTTGAAGCAAGTCTAATCCAAAATTGAAGTCATGATTGCCAACTACAACATAGTGATAACCTAAAGCATTGAATAGGGATGAAACGGGTTCATGATGTGATTTTCTGGCATAATCGAGTAGTGGAGAACCTTGAAGGAAATCGCCGTTATCCAGTAGTAGATAGGGGTGTTTCAACGTCTTTAAAAATGTTGCTAAACGAGACAACCCAAAAGGACCTTCTGTGTGATTCAAAAAGTCGTGGCTTGAAAGTCTTCCGTGTGTATCTGTTGTGTATACTAAATAAATGGTTTTCCTCATAAAGAATGTCCTCGAACAACTTTATTATACCAAATAGTTTCAATCTTTTATGTCTGATGTGTTGTATAATAAAGTATAAGACCGATGTTAGGAGGATTACCTATGAATCAAATCAAATGCCCCCATTGTGGCGAAGAGTTTACTTTAAATGATGAAGGCTATTTAAACATCATCAACCAAGTTAAAACCAAAGAATTCAATCAAGAGATCCACCAAAGACTTGAACAGCTTAAAGTTCAAAATCAAAAAGACATTGAGATTGAAAGAACCAAAGTGGAATCCAACTTCTTACAAAAATTATCTTTAAAAGAACAAGAACTCCAATCTTTAAAAGATAAAATCTTAAACTCAGAACAAGCCAAATCTTTGGCGGTTTTAAGTGCTGAAGGCAAATTAAAAGAACAACTTAAACAACAAGAACTTACCATTCAACAACTTCAATCCAAAATCGAAACGGCTTTAAAAGATAAACAGCTCGAAACCCAAGCAGTATTATCGAAAAAAGAACAAGCCCTTCAAGAACTTACCGCACGGATTGAACTAGAAAAGAAACAAGCAGAAATTGAAAAAGCATCGATCAAACAACGATACGATGAACAACTCAAACAAAAAGACGAAGCGATTGCTTATTATAAAGACCTTAAAACCAAACTATCGACCAAGATGGTGGGTGAAACCTTAGAACAACACTGTGAGTATGAATTCAATAACCTCCGTGCCTTAGCTTTCCCAAGAGCCACCTTCGGTAAAGATAATGATATTCAAAGTGGTTCTAAAGGGGACTATATTTACCGTGAAGTCGATGAAAATGGGGTTGAAATCTTATCGATTATGTTCGAAATGAAAAATGAACAAGATGAAACAGCCACCAAAAAGAAGAACGAACAATTCTTAAAAGAACTTGATAAAGACAGAAACGAGAAGAAGTGCGAATACGCCATTTTGGTATCTCTATTAGAAAGTGACAATGAACTTTATAATAATGGTATTGTGGATGTTTCGCATATTTATCCAAAGATGTATGTCATCAGACCTCAATTTTTCATTCCAATGATTACACTATTAAGAAACGCCTCATTAAACGCTTTAAAATACAAACAAGAAGCCGCTTTGATGCGTAGACAGAATATTGACATCACCACATTCGAAGACGATTTAAATGCCTTTAAACAAGCCTTCTCTAAGAACTATGAACTCGCAAGTCGTAAGTTTGGTGACGCGATTGATGAAATCGATAAAACCATCAAATCGCTTCAAAAAACAAAAGAATATCTATTGTCGAGTGAAAATAACTTAAGACTCGCCAATGATAAAGCGGACAGTTTAACCGTGAAGAAACTCACCAAGAACAACCCAACGATGAAGAAGAAGTTTGAAGAATTAGAATAATCTATTAAGCCATCCAAGTCTCAACATTGGGTGGTTTTTTCTTGAGATAATGAAATAAGAACGGAAAAATCTGCGCCTTATTTCAATAAGTCGATAGGTAATGAAATAAGGACTCTACAAAATACAAAAAAGACTTCACTTGGAAGTCTTTACTTAGAATTAATATTTCTTTGTTTTATTCGCAAGCAACGTTTCAAAATCAAACCCATAATCTTTTAATATCAGCTTATTAAATCTTTCATAGGAAGCATCGCTCGGTTTAACTTTGGTTGCGTGATAGAGCTTTTCAATGTATTGGTGGGATTCTTCCATTTTGCCTAAGTGTTTATATGCAAGGCTTAAGAAGTAATAGGTCAAATCCAAATTAAAATAAGACTCATTGAATTCACACGCTTTTAAAACTTCGTTACAGATTTCAATCACTTTGACATCGTCTTTATTCATCCCATACATTTTTGCAACCCCAAGGCTGACACTATTCATTTGGTAGAAGTCTTTTGAGATGAAAGTATATGCCCCAGTAGTGATGATCGGATAGAGTTTATCCATGATGGGGAATCTTTCTTCATTTGGGATGAAGTTTAAGAGTAGAGATAATCCAACCAATTCAACCCCATTCATGACATCGTGTTTTAAAATGTCTGGGTAGTGAATCAATTCAGCACAGACATTGGCTAGATGGGCGTTGGGGTATTTTTTTAGGTAATAATCCAGTTGAAGGATGTTTAATTTAAAGTAAACCTCATTGTTTTGATCATACATGACCTCATTACTTAAATCACGCATCAATGCTTCAGCTTTTTTAAAATCGTGTGCGATGATGGCTTGGCTAAAGACATCCAACCGGTTCGCTTGATCGATTCTTTTACGTTCAAGTTCATACACCATATATAGCGGTTCTACATTCACACGGTCACACAGTTCAACAAACATCTTAAAGGGCATCTCAGATGTACCATACAAGTATCTTTTATATTGACGTAACGAAACAACCCCTTCGATGAAATTCACCATCGAAAGGTTTTTTTTTGCTCTAAAGTCATCGAGTAAAACGCACATTTCTCTTGAAATCATGTGTTGCACCTCCGAAAGTGTCACATGTGCACTCTCGCACCCCCTACAACAAACGTTATGATTCACGTGTCGAGGGAGAATATTAGTGAAAAAGAAAATCATTGCTATGGTATTACTCGGGTTTATCATGGTCGGTTCACTGGTTCAATTTATCAGTAAGCCTGTCCAAGCGGATCATCCAATCGTATTAGAATTCGATGAACCAGACCCAGGTAAAAAAATCGGCGGATAAGAACATTTCGAGGATGGAGTGAATCATATGGATTGGACAAAGTATCAAATCGAATTGACAGGTATGACCAAAACGGTTGAAAACATTACCAAGGACCCCTATATTATAGGATACATGGAAATCCTTAAAAATTCAATCCAAGACCACGAAGTGAATCTTGTACACCTAACATCTAAAAAGATGGTTGATTGGTACCAATCCCACCTAAATGACATATTAAGTGACCAATTTGTTTATGACAAAGAAAATCACAAGAAAACTTTCGCATTACTACTAGAACTCTTAAACGAGTCTAAAAGGTTAACAGCGAATTAAACATCGTAAGTAAGACCTCCCACGGTCTTATGAACTAGCCCCCACTGTTCCCCACATGTGGGGGTTTTGTTAGTATTTCTTTATTACCTATCATAGGTATGATAAAATATATGTGAGTAATTCAATACATTAAATTAAAGGAGATTTTTTATGTCACGTGAATCTAAGATTTTTTCTGTTCAGCAAAAACGAGAGGTACCAAAAAGAGTAAAGGAATACGAAGCATTTGGATGGGAACTTTTATCCATAAATAATCTTGATGTTTCCATGTCGAGAGAAACTCAAAATAAAGTATATCAACAACTAGTGAAGTTTGAGTATGAGTACGAAATATTGAGAGAAGAACAAGAAAATCTACCTTTTCCGAAGGATCCCTTTGCTTTTAGCTTTATTTTGTTTTTATTATTGACTGTGTTGGTTGTTGTTCCTGGTATTTTGTATCTTAGTCTATTCATTTTTTTCAGAGTAAAATATAAGAGAGATTATGAAGAATATGCTAGGCAGTATGACTTGCTTGATGAAAAAATTCGAAAGGTTTGCGATCAATCAAGAACGGTTTTCTTCTCAAGAAATGAATAACAATAAGGATCTATGAGATCCTTTTTTCGTATATAATGATACTAGAGGTAAGCGTGATGACCAAAACATTAATTCTAAAAATAACGACTATTCTTGGCTTAATTCCAGCATTGTTTGGAATGTTTTATGTTATACCCCTTTGGATATTGGGGGCATTAGATGAAATTGGGTCCATTCAATTTTATCTCATGTGGATTTTCATCAGCATGTATTTTATGATGATTCCTTATATGTATAGTCTGTATCTCACATTTAGATTGCTCATTCAAATAGAACATAAAGCATATTATTCGATGAAGAGTCAAACTTATTTGTCACACATTGGCGTATCTGGGTATATCATCGGTGCGATTTTATTTTTTGACCTACCATTTGTGTATGGGTATGCAGATCAGGTGGATGCGCCAGGGATGATTGTGGTATTTGGTTTATTAATGATTTTGGCGTTGTCGATTGGTGTATTTTCAAACCTGTTGAAAGAACTAAATGAGGAGAAATTATGATAACAAGAACAAAAAATTTAAAGAAAAGTACATTATTGCTTGTGTTTCAATGTACGGCATCGTACATGAAGAACGCATAAAGTACATACATCAGGTGCATTTTAGTGAACATATGGACTTATCGACTCTAAACTTAAAATACTTGAAAACAAATAGTGTAATGTATGAAAAAGGGTATTTTATCCATGAATCAATCCATCATTACAAACAAATGTATCACTTCATAAAACAAAGCCAAAATAAGCCGTTTTTTATGCCCACCTTTAAAGAATTATCACGATACGAGAACATCAATTACATAGAGTCGACACCAGAAATAGAGCGCTTCACACGAGAATTTATGAAAACTGTTAAGATGATTAGTCATGAAGAATTGATCTTGAAAGTGAACTTAATCCTATCCTATCACAACTTAAATTATGATATGAAAAGTATTATCGAAGTTCTGCATGATGCATTCTTAATAGAGGAAGATATTCGAATACTTTTGCCTTACTTGGTAGAGGCACTAAATAGTCAAAAACTATGGATAAATCATGGTCTTAGCGCTAACGATATAAAATCTAAAACTGTTACAACAAGTCCGATGCTAGACATTGAAAAAATGAATCCATTTGAAGTGACTGAACAACAAAAAACGCAATTCAAAGCAGAAATCAATAAACTTACGCTCCATTTACCTAAAGCAATTTTTGATTTTTCATTACCAGGTTTACATGATTTGATTGATTATACTTTGGAAAACTATCCCGAGCATATCATAGATATAGACCCAAAAATATATCTTGCAGGCATCACTGCCCATGTGTACTATATGCATAACAAGCAATTTAACTATAACCGCAGAGAAGCCATAATGAATGCATTACAATTGAAAGACCGTTATGATAAAATTAGCGCTATGATTCGTGAGTTTAATGGTATGCTTGCCTATTATAAGGAAGTAAACAGGGACAAAATACTTAATGATTTTTTTGAAAAGGTCCAATACAAACCCATCAAGACAGTCACTAAAGAAAATATTCGTTTGATCGGTATTCTACAAAAAAAAGCAGTCATCGATGATGTATTGAGAAAAAAGACTGAGAGAATTGTAGATGATTTCAGTGATGAGGGAGACCTTTATGTTCTCCTTGCCAACATGAATCTGATCTATCCATTATCGGTAAAAAATTTGTTCAGACTGATGTCGGTCTGTCCAGATAATCAAAGAGAAACGGTAATGAAACACATCATTTTTGCATTTGAAAAAGTTGATCCGAAATATTTCGTAAAACCCAACATGTTTAAACCAAATCATGAAAATTTTAAAATATATCTGCTGTCACTCAATAACCTTGGATTCATTTTGAAAAATAAAGGTCATTTCACGGAGGCATTAAAACTCTATGAAAAGATCCTATATTGTAACGAAGATGACAAGTTTAAAGCTAAAGAATCCATGCTAATATGTTTAATGTATACTCAACAGTATGACCGTTTTTTAAGTATTTTAGAAAGTTTGCCAGAGACAAGTGTTTTCAGATTGTTCATCGAGTTTTTTAATCAAATCTTAGATAAAGAACCGATCCAACAATCCTATGAGAAAATAATTCGTGAATACCCAACTTTACTTGAGGAATTGTTAACACATAAGCCAAACACAGAAAAACTTAAAACAATAGAAGAAAGAGAACTCTTACATGATTTTTACGCATTATTTTCTGCAAATAGAAAAGCCATTCAACAGGCAATCCAATCACTACAATCCAACAAGTTGATTAATTAAGGATGACATAGCGTCATCCTTTTTGTATAATGAAGGGGAGGTATTGATGATGAAATATATAAACGAATTAAACCTATTAAAAACACATGTACCAAGAATATATAAGGAGATTGACAGCAGTCTAAAAGAGGTCTCATTCAAATCCGGTGATGAGATTGTGACCACAACCGATTTATACATTGAATCAGAACTCATCCGTGCGATCAAACACGTTTTTCCTAATGATACATTCTTAAGTGAAGAGTTTCATAAGGATGGCCATTTGGTCAATCGAGCATGGCTTATTGACCCGATTGATGGGACATCCAACTACGCTGTGAACTTTGATGCTTATGTGGTTCAAATCGCTTTATATGATGAAGACGATTTGGCACTATCGTTCATTTATGTTCCAAGCAATGAAAAGATTTATTACGCCATCAAAGGTGAAGGTGCTTATTTAAACGATAAACGAATCCATGTGTTAGACAATAAAAAACCATCCAATATGATGATGTCCATGGTTGGT